>Ga0209405_1000006_pt1 | contig 164762 bp, 138 predicted proteins | sample COGITO_mtgs_1105_6_FD_184803 | JGI IMG/M metagenome (GOLD analysis project Ga0209405, IMG submission 184803) | Pelagic marine microbial communities from North Sea - COGITO_mtgs_110516 (SPAdes) (version 2) | ecosystem: Environmental > Aquatic > Marine > Epipelagic ...
CTTTCGATACCATCTTTGCTCCTTTAGAAACGAGTAAGTCCTCGTATTTCTTTACTGTTTCCTTTATCTGAGTGTCAGATAAAACGGGATTCAAGATGAAAACAGTTTCGTAATGATTCATAAATTTATAATTATTTGTTTTTTAATGGCTGCAAAAATAAGTATTAATTATTGTTTGAACAACATAATATTACATTATTTAACACTGTAATTTTAATCGTTAATCGGATTTTTTTGGGTTTAAACGATTTTTTTTTGTATTTTTGGAGACTATATAAACTTTTTTAACCAATCCCCGATGATTTTAAACTGTATTATTATTGACGATAATTCCAATCAACGGTTAGATTCTTTGAGGCTAATCAATAACCACCCATCTCTTAATTTGATAGAGAAATTTACGTCTATAAATGAAGCAAAAAAATTCCTGCTCACAAATAACGTTGACCTTATTATATTGGAAATTAACCTTTCTGTTTCTGATGGATTTGAACTCTTAGACAGCTACAACTCTAATCCCGAATACAAAGTTCCTTACTTTATTATAACTAGTGAAGATACTTCTCATGCGTTTAAAGCATTTGAATATAATGTGATCGATTACTTATCAAAACCCGTTTCTAAAAAACGTTTTAGCGAGGCCATTAGCAAAACTGTATTGGACGCAAAAATGAAAGAAAACTTCCAAGATTTTGATGGAGAACATATTTTTGTGAAAAGTAATCTTAAAAAACGAAAAATATATATCAACCAAATCAAATGGATTGAGGCACTCGGTGACTACGTAAAATTGATTACTAATAACAAAAGCTTCGTCATTCTTTCAACCATGAAAGCCTTTGAAAATGAGCTTCCGAAAGGACTCTTTTTAAGAATCCATAAATCTTATATAATCAACCTGAAAAAGGTGGAGCGTTACGATAGCAAACACGTCGAGATTGAAAAAATGAAACTCCCACTAAGTAGAACTCGAAAGACACAATTAAGTAAAGCATTAGATGTAATTGTGAGTTAGTAGTTATCTACATTAATAAGCAAGCGTGCTGCTCTATAATCTTTCGTACTAGAAAAACTCATTTTAATTTTCTGAAGAACTGACTTCGTTTTTACAAGCGATTGGTTTTGGGGTATTTTTAGAAGAATATTTTTATGATATTGATTCCGTATCCTCGAAACTACAGGAAATTCTGGTCCTAACACATTGTCTTTAAATACATGTCTCAATCGAATTGCCAACCAGTCAGAACCCTCATTTACTTTATTATAATCTTTGTGTTTAATCGTTAATTTGATGATTCGACAAAACGGTGGATACTTATAGATACGACGATCTTCAAGTTGTTCGACAAACATGGACTCATAATCGTTTATAGATACTTGCTGAAGAATGGTGTGATATGGATTATAGGTTTGAACAACCACCTTGCCCCTTGTGTCAGTTCGACCCGCGCGCCCTGCAACTTGTTGCAATAATTGAAAACTCCGCTCATGTGCTCTAAAATCAGGAAAATTAATCAATTGATCGGCATTCAAAACTCCTACCAACTTTACATGTCTAAAATCTAAACCCTTGGTAACCATTTGAGTACCTACTAAAATATCAACCTCTTTATTTTCAAAGCTTGAAATGATTCGATCGTAACTATATTTTCCTCGGGTGGTATCCAAATCCATACGCGCCACTTTAGCTTCTGGAAATAACAATTCAATTTCTTGTTGAATTTGCTCCGTTCCAAACCCTTTACTGTCAATTTCTACGCCTCCACACGCCCCACAAAACTGTTGCATTGCCATGGTATGACTGCAATAATGACAACGGAGTTGATTTTTGTATTGGTGATACGTTAAACTTACATCACAGTTTGGACACTCTGGGGTGTGTCCACAAGTATTACAGGAAACGACTGGAGAATACCCTCGTCTATTTTGAAATAAAATAACTTGAGAATCGGTCTCTAAAGCCTCTTTTATCTCCGTAATTAATCGGTCACTAAAATGCCCCGTCATTCGTTTTCGCTTGTATTTATCTGTCAAATCTACCAGCTCAATTTCTGGCATCAGTACATTATTGAAACGCTTATAGAGTGCTACATACCCATATTTTTTTATTTTGGTCGCATTGTGAAAACTTTCTATACTCGGAGTGGCTGAACCCAAAAGCGTTTTCGCTTTAAATAAAGCTGCTAAAACAATCGCTGTATCTCTTGCATGGTAGCGAGGCGAAGGATCAAACTGCTTATAGGATTGTTCGTGTTCCTCATCCACAATAATGAGTCCTAGATTATTAAAAGGAAGAAAAACAGAGGATCGTGCTCCAATGACAACCCGAGCATTTTCGGACTGATTTAGAACATGGTTCCAAACCTCAACTCGTTCATTTTGGGAATAGCGCGAATGGTACACTGCAATTTGGTTACCGAAATACTTTTGCAAACGCTGTACCAACTGAGATGTCAACGCAATTTCAGGAACTAAATACAAAGCTTGCTTACCTTCAGCTAAAATCGATTCTATTTTCTTGACATAAATCTCGGTTTTTCCTGAAGATGTGACTCCATGAAGTAATACGATATTTTGTGTTTCAAACAAATTTTCGATATCCTCTAAAGCGGTTTTTTGATAAGAATTAAGTGTTATTGAAGCATTATCTTCTGAATCTTGAAATTGAATGCGATCGGTTTGGTAATGATATTCTTCAAAAACTTCTTTGTCAATTAATAGTTTAATTTGAGTGGAAGTTGCGTTGCTTTTGATCTTAAGATCGGCTACCTTAATCTGTTTCGTATGGGTTGCCAAATTAAAATAACTTAGAACAATGTTGCGTTGTTTTGACGCATTTTTGAGTGCTTCGATAAGTTCTTGTAAAGCGTTTTCATGCTGATAATTGGGATGTAAACGAACACACCGAATTAATTTTGGTTTGTATTTTTCAGTCAGTTCCTGTTCTAAAGCAATCACTTTGTGATTTAACAAACGTTTTAAAACTGGAAACGAATTTTTTCGATCTATAATCGCATTGATTTCATCAACTTTTAAACTGGTTTGTTGTTGCAGTGCTTCAATTACAAGGTACTCATCATCCTTTAGGGCATTTGTTTCAAATTTTGCAGAAGGATTTAGGGAAATAATCGTTTCACTTTCCAATAAAAACGCATTGGGCATTGCAGCACGCATAATTTCTCCCATGCTACACAAATAATAACTGGACATCCACTCCCATAATTTAAACTGAAATGGGTTAATCACAGGAAATTCATCTAATATACTGTGTATCGACTTCGCTTCATAAGCTGTAGGGGCATTGTGGTGAATGTTATAAACAATCCCAGTGTAAACTTTATTTTTCCCAAAAGGGACAGCGACTCTCACCCCTTTTTTAATAAAATCTACTTCCGCTTTGGTAATGGCATAGGTGAAATTACGCTCTAATGAAAGCGGTAAAATAACATCGATAAAAAAAACATCTATGGCGTGCATTGTTTCTTTAGAAGTTGAAGAGACGAATTTAATTCATGACCAAGTAGGATAATATTGGCATTCAACCAAAAGTAAAATAAAAGAATTAATAAGGCCCCTATTGATCCATATAACTCATTGTAGGTAGAAAAGTTCTCTATATACAGACCAAAAAGAAAAGAGCTTAAAATAATCAACAAAGTCGTAAACAAAGCACCTACTGAGAAGAAACTCGATAATTTTCCATCTTTAGTTCCAAAGTAATAAAGACTGGCCATACTGAGATAGATCATAAGTATAAAAAAGAAATACTTAGCTTGTGTAATCCAAAAAAGTTCGTTGCTAGAATCGCCTGACCCAAACCTTTCGACAATGGGATGAATCAAATAAATTTGAGCATAGCCAAACCCAATAACTGTTAGTATCAATAGAATAACAAGAATGATAGCGACTCCAAAAGCATAAAAATATTGTTTCACAAAATTGCGATTGAGTTGTTGGTGGTAGGAGTTTTCGAATCCTGAAAACACAGCATTTACACCATTGGCCATCAAAAACATAGAGACTAAAAACACGGTTGAAAGCAACCCTCCTGTGCTTCTATTGTTGATGTTTTCAAAAATATTTTGATTAAAAAAATCCGAGGTTTGTGGAGGTAAAAAAGAATCCAAAAATCCTAAAAAATCAACCTGAAAATTAGCAACAGGAATGTATGGAATTAGGATAATAATAAATAACAAAAAAGGAAATATCGCTGTAAAAAAACTAAACGCAATGGCACTGGCGCGTGTTGTAAGTGCACCTTTAAAAATCCCAATCACATACATTTCCAACAGGTCATATACAGTAAAACCATTAAATCCAGGAAGATTGACACGCTTTAAAAGATTTGCAATCCAACTTACAATTGGAATTTTATCTAATTTATTTTCAATCGATTGACTCATTTAACCGCCTTGAGACTTAAATCCATATTGGAAACAGAATGGGTCAAAGCTCCACAAGAAATATAATTTACCCCGCATTCTGCATAAAATCGAAGGGTGACTTCGTCGATACCTCCAGAAGATTCTGTTTGACATTGATCTCCAATAAGTTTAATTGCTTTTTGTGTATCTGTATAATTAAAATTATCAATTAAAATCCGATGGACACCTTTATTCTCTAAAATCTCTTCAATTTCATCCAAATCACGGGCTTCAACTACGATTTGAAGATCCAAATCATGTTTTTTCAAATAGTCTTTTGTCGTTGAAATTGCTTTGGTAATTCCTCCTGCAAAATCAATATGATTATCTTTCAACATAATCATATCATACAATGCAAAACGATGATTTACTCCTCCTCCAATGGCCACAGCCCATTTTTCTAAGGCTCTGAATCCTGGAGTAGTTTTACGTGTATCTAATATTTTGGTGTTCGTTCCTTTTAAAATTTCAACATAAGAATGGGTTTTAGTAGCAATTGCACTCATACGTTGCATCGCATTTAGGACAATACGTTCCGCTTTGAGAATGGATTGTTTAGATCCTTCTACATAAAAAGCAATATCACCAAATTTAACTTCTTCTCCATCGTTGATAAGTAATTCTATATTCAGCTCAGGATCTACATAATGAAACACTTGTTTGGCAAAATTAACCCCAGCGATGACACCATTATCCTTGATTAATAACTTCGCTTTTCCGAAAGCATCTGAAGGAATACATGCTAAAGAACTGTAATCTCCATCTCCTACATCTTCACGGATTGCGTTGGCTATTATTATTTGTACTTCGTTTTTAAATTGTTCGTTCGTAATCATGTTTGTAACTTTGTAGCTAAAATATGAATTGTAGCGCAAAAACGTTCACTATTCTAAAAGCTTATTTAAAAAAAATTATTTTTGGGACATGCAAATTAAACTCATAGCCATAGGAAAAACAGATTCTCCACAGCTGGATCGGCTTATTTCTACCTATCAAAATCGATTGTCTCATTATGTTCGGTTTTCGTTTGAAATCATTCCTGACCTTAAAAACAGTAAAAATTTATCTGAAAAACTACAAAAAGAAGCCGAGGGTAAATTAATTTTAGATAAAATCACATCCACAGACCGATTAATCCTGTTGGACGAAAATGGTAAAGAAATGGATTCTATCGGGTTTTCTAGCTTTCTTCAAAAACAAATGAATTCAGGAATCAAACAACTGGTATTCGTTATTGGAGGGCCTTATGGGTTTTCGGAAGCCCTTTACAAAAAAGCTGTTGGATCCTTAGCACTTTCAAAAATGACATTTTCACATCAAATGGTGCGTCTCTTTGTAATTGAGCAACTCTATAGAGGATTTACGATTTTGAAAAATGAACCCTATCATCACCGTTAATAAATCCTATATACTATGAATATTGTATTCGCTACTAATAACACCAATAAAATTAAAGAAGTCCAAGCCCTCCTTCCCTCCCACATAAAGCTAGTAAGTCTCGAAGAAATTGGATGCGTGGAAGACATTCCCGAAACCCAAGATACTATTGAAGGTAATGCCATTCAGAAAGCAGATTATATTAAAACGCATTATGGACTTGATTGTTTTGCCGATGATACAGGATTGGAAGTCATGGCTTTAGATGGAGCACCGGGTGTGTATTCTGCTCGCTATGCCGGTCCTCAGCGTAATGCAGACGATAACATGAACTTATTATTGTCTGAATTAGCCTCAAAAGACAATCGATCCGCACGGTTCAAAACGGTCATTGCGATGCACTTTCAAGGAGAATTTATAACTTTTGAAGGGATTTGTGAGGGAGAAATCACTAAAAGCAAAACAGGAACGGAAGGATTTGGCTACGATCCCATATTTCAACCTAAGAGTTTTGAAAAGACCTTTGCTGAAATTTCTTTGGACGAAAAAAATCGAATTGGACACCGAGGAAAAGCCGTTTCGAAGCTAGTCACATACTTTATAACCCATTAAATTAATTAGTACTATCTTTGCCGCTTGAAATTCCTCAGGGTGAGGATGTGTTACAAAGAGTTTGGTTTAGGTATGTTCGATACCCCTCTAAGTAACACTTAGAAATTTATCGAATACTAAATTAACAAAATGAATGCATTCAAACAACTTGGACTAGAAGATCATCTAGTTCAAGCCATTACAGACTTAGGTTTTGAAACCCCAAGTGAAGTACAAGAAAAAACGATTCCCCTTTTATTAGATCAAGAGAGCGACCTTGTTGCTTTGGCACAAACAGGAACTGGTAAAACAGCCGCCTTTGGTTTTCCAATGCTGCAAAAAATCGACATCAACAGTCGTACAACTCAAGGTCTTATATTATCTCCGACTAGAGAACTTTGTTTACAGATTACCAACGAAATGAAATTGTATGGCAAGCACTGTAAAGGACTCAATGTGACCGCTATTTATGGTGGTGCAAGCATTACAGATCAAGCCAAGCAAGTTAAAAGAGGGGCACAAATTATTGTAGCGACTCCAGGAAGAATGAAAGACATGATCAATCGAAGGTTGGTTGATATCTCTAAAATTGAATATGCTGTTTTGGATGAAGCTGATGAGATGCTAAACATGGGGTTCTTTGAAGATATTACTGAGATTTTATCATATACCCCGCAAGAAAAAAGCACCTGGCTCTTTTCGGCTACCATGCCAAAAGAAGTGTCCATAATTGCTAAAAAATTTATGGACAGTCCTTTGGAAGTAACGGTTGGTCATAAAAACATGGGGAGCAAAAATGTATCTCACGAGTATTTCCTCGTAGGCGCACGCGATCGTTACCAAGCATTAAAACGGTTAGCTGATGCCAATCCAGAAATCTTTTCTGTGATATTTTGTAGAACAAAAAGAGACACTCAGAAAGTAGCAGAACAGCTTATTGAAGATGGATACAGTGCAGGAGCACTGCATGGCGATTTAAGTCAAAATCAGCGTGATGTAGTGATGAAATCATTTAGAGCTAAGCAAATTCAAATGCTCGTTGCAACCGATGTTGCCGCTCGTGGAATTGATGTTGATGACATTACACATGTTATTAACTACCAATTACCAGATGAAATAGAAACCTATACCCACCGAAGTGGACGAACTGGGCGTGCAGGAAAATCTGGAATTTCTATGGTGATTGTTTCTAAAAGTGAAGTTCGAAAAATTAAAAGTATCGAACGAATTATTCAAAAAGAATTCATCAAAAAAGAAGTGCCTAGCGGAATGGAAATTTGTGAAGTTCAGCTAAAAGCACTCGCAAATAAAATTCATGATACAGAAATTAATCAGGAAATTGAGCCGTACTTGAATGATATTAATAATTTATTTGAAGATGTTTCAAAAGACGAATTGATTAAAAAATTCTTTTCAGCTGAATTTACACGATTCTTTAATTATTATAAAAAATCGAAAGATTTAAAATCACAATCAGGAAGCCATTCCGAAGATAACTATCGTGCAGATGACAACTCAACGCGATTCTTTATTAATATTGGGAATAAAGATGGATACGATTGGATGAAATTAAAGGATTTTCTTAGAGACACCTTACAACTGAGTCAAGATGATGTTTATAAAGTTGATGTTAAAGACAGTTTTGCCTTCTTTAATACGGATGTTGCTCACAAAGATAAAGTCTTGGAGTTTTTTACAAACTTTAAACAAGACGGACGTTTTATCAACGTTGAAATCACAGAGAAAAAGAGTCGCGATCGCAACCGTGGTGGGGGTGGCGGACGTCGATCCGGTGGAGGTGGCTATGGTGGTCGCGGAAAAGGACGTCAGAACCGTTCTAAAGGATCCGGATTTAAATCTGATAGAGGACGCAGAAGCGACAACAATGCTTCTGGAAGATCGCCGAGACGTTCATCAGATTTTAAACCGAGTGGTGGAGGCGATTTTTCAAGACCAAGAAAAAATCGTAGAAAGTAAATAACTTTGTTAATTTTTAGTCAAATTTTGGATTGACAATATGAGTGTAGTATTTGTTTACTATTTTTATATCCTTAATCGAATTAATGAAATCATATTTCACACTTTTAATAGTTTTAATTTTTCCATTTTTTGGAATGGCTCAAATTTACAATACGGTCAAAGGCAAGATTGTAAGTTCAGAGACCTTAGCAGCCATGGAAAGTGTGAATATTGTAAACCTAAATCAGGTGATTGGAACAACGACCAACACTGAAGGGCAGTTTGAAATTCGTGCGAAAGCCAATGACACCCTGCACCTCTCCTATTTAGGGTACAAATCCATCAAAGTCAAAGTGAGTAATGATTGGATTAAATATGGTACTTCTACAACTATTGAGCTTACAGAACTCGCCTTAGCTCTTGAAGAAGTGAATGTTAATAAGTTAAAACTTACAGGCTACTTAGAAGTTGATATTAAACAGGTTCCAATTCAAAAAAATGTTCGCTACAGCATTTCAGGGCTTAATAGTGGTTATGAATCCAGCTCTCGATCGCCAAGTATGGTGACTAAAGTTTTGGGAGCGATTTTTAATCCTGCAGATTTTTTACATAATATTTTTGGCAAAAAGCCGCGCGAAATGCGAAAGCTCAGAGAAATGAAAAAGCAGGATGAGATTCGAGATTTACTCGCTTCACGTTTTGACAGAGAAATGTTAATCGCTTTACTACAAGTTGATAAAATTGATTTAGATCTTCTAATAAGTGAATGCAACTACTCCATGGACTTCATAAGATCTGCTAATGACTTGCAAATACTAGATGCTATTAGCGAATGCTACGAAGAATATAAAATACTTAGTCGGAATAGAAGAAACTAGTTCATCGGAATTCAAATCCATTTATACCTGACTATTCTGCAACAACTGAATCGATTGTCATCCTCACCTTCAGCACACCTATGGCGGGCAAGTATTTCAGGGTCTAAACGGTTCTATTTCTTACGTTTTTGCTGAGCTTCTTTTTGTGCCTCTGCTTGTGCCATAATCTCCGCCATTTTTTTCTGAAAACGGTTTTGTTTTTTTGGTTTTGCCTTACTGACTTGAATTTTAGCCAAAACTTTGTCTTCATCAATAATGTAGTTTTTGATAACTAACATGATTCCGATACTAATAAGGTTGGAAACAAAATAATACAAACTCAATCCAGACGCATAATTATTAAAGAAAATCAACATAATGACTGGAGAAAGGTAGATCATATATTTCATCATCTTACCCATGTCTGGCATACCTTCTTGTGTGGGTTGTGTTGCCATTTGTTGTCCGGTTGTCATCTTCATATAGAAAAAGATGGCAATAGACGCTAAAATAGGAAACAAACTAATGTGATCGCCATAAAAAGGAATGTTAAACGGCAACTCTGCAATGGAGTCATATGAACTTAAATCATCGACCCATAAAAAGGATTTTTGACGCAATTCAAAGGCGATTGGAAAAAACATAAACAAGGCATAAAATACGGGCATTTGCAACATTCCTGGCAAACAACCACTCAGTGGGCTTGCACCAGCCTTGTTTTGAACGGCTAAGGTTTCTTGTTGTGCCTTCATTTTGTTGTTCTTGTATTTCTCACGAATGGCATCAAGTTCAGGTTTTAGGATTCTCATTTTTGCCTGCGACAAGAATTGCTTGTACTGCACAAATGACAAGAGTATTTTGACCATAATAGTCATCACTATAATAGCAATTCCGTAGGATAAATAGTTTGTTAACCAAGCATATAACGGACTAAAAATCGCCTTGTTAATCCAACCAAAAATGCCCCATCCAAAAGGAATACTCGCTTCTAAATTTCGATCGTATTGACTTAAAATATCATCATAGGTTGGACCGTAATAGATATTCATATTATGGGTTAACTCCCCACCTGAAAAAGATAATGGAAGGCTGACTTCATAACGTTTGGTAAATAAGGTATCTACTGTTTCATCTTTTACCAGATCAAACGATTTTATATCGACGGTTTTAAAGGGGGTGTCTGGTACTAAAATAGTACTAAAAAAATGTTGTCTAAAAGAAAGCCAAGCCAAATCAGACTCGGTCTCATCATCGTCCCCCGATTGTGATAATTTATTGATTTTATCGCCTTCGTGTTGATAGGTTAATCGGGTGTATCTATTTTCAAACGTAATGCTTTGGTCTTGTCTATGGGCTTTAAATTTCCAATCGAGCTGAACGTCTTGAGAAGAGTTTAGAACGTTAGAGAGTCCTTGTGATTTCACAGAGAAGCCCACCATATAGTCGTTTGGTTTCAATTCATATCGGTATTCTAAAAATTGGGTTTCCGAAACTTTCAAACGCATGGAAAGTATTTGATTATCTCCTGAAGTACTAAGCGTTGGCTGAAAATATAAATTCGTTGAATTGAGCGTACGGTTATCGGAAGTTGCAAAATTTAAATTAAAAACAGAACTGCCATCTTTAATTAAATATACAGGAACAGAGTCGTGATTGACATAGTTTTTTAGTTTTACTTCTGAAATAAACCCACCTTTATTATCAATTTTAAGTGCTAAAACTTCATTTTCAAAAGTGGTGGTGGTAGCCGTCGCTGAAGGTAAGGTTAAGGCATAAGCAAAATCTCCGATCTTATTTTTTAAACCTGCCAAAGCAAGCGAGTCTGTTGGAAGTTTACCGTTAGAATTGTCGGTTACGTTCATTTGCTCCGCAGCATTATTGGCAGCTTCAGATGTTAATTGCTCTTGTTTTGCTTGTTCCTGTGCAGCGAGTTGTTCTGGCGTGGGTTGATTTTGCCATAACATATACAATAAAATAGCGCCTATAAGTAAAAACCCAATGATTGAATTTATGTCTAATTTCTTTTCTTCCATATCTTTTAAATCTTAATTGACTCCCACAAAAGAAAGGGTTGCCAGATCACTACTATTATTTTTTTGTTTTATGTTTGAGAGCCGCTTTTATAAACGCCAAAAACAACGGGTGTGGTTTGGCTACGGTACTTTTATATTCTGGGTGGTATTGAACGCCAACAAACCAAGGATGCGACGGAATTTCAATGACCTCAACAAGTCCTGTTTCGGGATTAAAACCAGTGGCTTTCATTCCAGCATTTTCAAGTTGTGTTTTGTAGGTATTGTTAAACTCGTAGCGGTGTCTATGACGTTCCATTATTGAAGTGGTTTTATAAACCGATGCAATTTTTGTATGTTCTAGAAGGTCACAATTCCAAGCACCCAATCGCATGGTGCCTCCTTTTTCAGTGACTTTTTTCTGAGCTTCCATGATATCAATGACAGGATGAGGCGTCTGAGGATCCATTTCAGACGAATTTGCTTGTTCCAACCCTAAAACATTTCGCGAAAATTCAATGGTTGCCATTTGCATTCCTAAACAAATTCCAAAAAATGGAATTTGATGTTCTCTTACATAAAGAATGGCTTCGATTTTTCCTTCAATACCTCGCTCACCAAAACCAGGAGCGACCAACACTCCATCTAAATGAGAAAGTTTTGAAGCAATATTTTCTGGCTGTAAGTATTCTGAATGAATTGATTCAACTCTAACCTTTACTTCATTGGCTGCGCCTGCATGAATAAAGGATTCAAGAATTGATTTATAGGAATCTTGAAGTTCTACATATTTACCAATCAACCCTATAGCGACTTCACTTTTTGGGTTTTTAAGTTTTTCTAAAAAAGTGTTCCAAGACGTTAAATCAGGTGTCTTGTTTTCGAGTTTTAACTGCTCTAAAACGACCTTATCCAAGCCTTCATTTAACATCAAGTTTGGAACATCATATATGGTAGATGCATCAATGGATTCGATGACTGCTTCCTTTTTAACATTACAAAAACGTGCCAGTTTTGTACGAATATTGTCACTAAGTTTATGCTCGGTTCTACAGACTAAAATGTCGGCTTGTACCCCACTTTCCATCAGGGTTTTGACACTGTGTTGTGTGGGTTTTGTTTTTAACTCACCTGCAGCAGATAAATAAGGAATCAAAGTCAAATGAATGACCAGAGCATTTTCATTGCCCATTTCCCATTTAAGCTGACGAACGGCTTCTACGTAAGGAAGGGATTCTATATCTCCAACGGTACCTCCAATTTCGGTGATGACGATGTCATAGTCTCCCGACTTCCCTAAAATCTGAACACGGTGTTTGATTTCATCTGTAATATGAGGAATGACTTGTACTGTTTTTCCTAAAAACTCCCCACGACGTTCTTTATCGATTACACTTTGATAAATACGCCCTGTAGTTACATTGTTTGCTTGTGAAGTGGGTACGTTTAAAAAACGCTCATAATGCCCTAAATCCAAATCGGTTTCAGCACCATCATCAGTCACATAGCACTCCCCATGTTCATAGGGGTTCAAAGTTCCGGGATCGATATTAATGTAAGGATCTAATTTTTGAATTGTAGTGCGGTAGCCTTGGGCTTGAAGTAATTTTGCTAAAGATGCAGCAATAATTCCTTTACCTAACGAAGAGCTTACACCTCCAGTAACAAAAATATATTTCGTAGTTGTGTCTGTCATTATGCGTTGTTAAACGCGAACAAATTTACAAATAAGAATTGAAATATTTAGTATTATTAGGAGTTGTTTATAAACACATTCTATATAACAAAAAAAAGTATCTAAGTAATCTGTAATAATAAAATTAAAATCGACTTATTTAACGGCTACTAGTTCCACATCAAATATTAAACTAGCATTTGGAGGGATCACTCCACCGGCACCTTGAGCCCCATAACCTAAATGACTAGGAATTACAAAACGTGCTTTATCCCCTACATTTAAAAGCGCTACACCTTCATCCCATCCTGAAATAACCTGGCCAGTTCCGAGTGCAAACTCAATTGGTTCTTTTCTTTTGTAAGAAGAATCAAATACAGTCCCATCCGCTAATTGACCTTTATAATGTACTGAAACGGTAGCACCCTTCTCTGCTTTTGAACCACTACCCTTTTGAAGTATTTGATAGCGAAGACCACTTTCTGTTTTTTCAAAACCTGTAGCTAGTTTGTCTAACTCTGCTTCTATAGCCGCTTTTTGTTTTGCGATATTTTTTTCGCGTTCACCTTCAAAAGTTCTAAATGCTTCTACCGCTTGAAATGCTTCTGCATCTGCACCAATAGCCAAAATTTCTAATGTTTCTAAAACATCTCCTTGAGTGATGGTATTTACTACATCTTGACCTTCAACCACGTTTCCAAATACCGTGTGTTTTCCATCTAACCAATCCGTTGGAATATGTGTAATAAAAAACTGACTTCCATTCTTTCCTGGGCCTGCATTAGCCATGGATAAAACCCCAGGTTTGTCATGCTTTAAATCGGGATGAAATTCATCCTCAAATTTATAACCTGGATTTCCTGTCCCTGTTCCGAGAGGACAGCCCCCTTGAATCATAAAATCTGGAATCACCCTATGAAAGTTAAGACCATTGTAGTATGGATCTCCTTGTTTTTTTACAGAATTTTCTAAGTTTCCTTGCGCTAACGCTACAAAATTTCCAACAGTTCCAGGTGTTTTTTGATATTCTAAGTTTACTAAAATGACACCTTTAGAGGTGTTGAATTTTGCGTATAAGCCTTCGTTCATGAGTGTAATTTTATTGTTTTTAAATCGCTGCAAATATAAGAAGGAATTATAAACAAAAAAGTTTAAGGAATAGTTTTATTAATTTGCCACTTCACTTATAAATTTAAGGCGATATAAGCGTAATTCTTGATCGTCGTATTCACCGTCAAATTCTTCAATAGCAGATTCTATATCATCGGTTTCAGATTCCATAAAATACTCGTGAATTTCTTCTTGTTGATCTTCATCAAATAATTCATCAATCCAATAATTAATATTTAATTTCGTTCCCGAAAATACAATGGCTTCCAATTCTCTAATAAAATCAGCCATATCCATTCCTTTAGCGGAGGATATATCGTCTAGGGGAAGTTTTCTGTCAATATTTTGAATGATATATAGTTTCAACGAAGAGTTTAAACCGGTGGACTTGATAATCATATCTTCCATACGTTCAATCTCATTTTCATCGACATAACGCTTTATGAGTGCTACGAAATCTTTTCCATACCGCTTTGCTTTTCCTTCGCCAACTCCATGAATATTGTAAAGTTCTTCAACCGTAATTGGGTATTTAAGTGCCATATCTTCTAGAGATGGATCTTGAAAAATCACAAATGGAGGAACCCCAAGTTTTTTAGCATTTGATTTTCGAAGATCTTTGAGCATTCGCATCAGAGTTGCATCTACGATATCGGAAGCGTTGTTATAATTACGATTCGTTTGTACGTTATAGGTGTGATCTTCCGTCATCATAAATGACTTTGGATGTTCTATGAATTCACGTCCAGTAGGAGTGAGTTTTAACACGCCATAGGTCTCAATATCTTTGCGTAAATAGCCCGCAACAAGCACCTGTCTAACCAGAGCCATCCAATAAATCACATCATGATTACTTCCTTTTCCAAAAAAGGGCAATTCATTGGTACGGTGCGACTTTATAAGTGCATTCTCTTGACCTATCATCACATTTACTAGATCTTTACTTTTATATTTTTCGTGGGTATTTGAAACAATCTGAAGCAATAATTTTACTTCCTCCATTGCTTCGGTTTGTGGTTTTGGATTTCGAACATTATCGTCCATATCGCCACCTTCCCCTGTTTCATTATCAAAGGATTCGCCAAAATAATGCAATATAAATTTGCGACGCGACATGGATGTTTCAGCCATTGCGACGACTTCTTGCAACAAAGCAAAGCCAATTTCTTGTTCTGCTACTGGTTTTCCTGACATGAATTTCTCAAGCTTTTCGATGTCTTTGTAGGCATAATATGCCAAACAATGTCCTTCGCCTCCGTCACGACCTGCTCGCCCTGTTTCTTGGTAATAACTTTCAATACTTTTTGGTATATCGTGATGAATCACAAAACGCACATCTGGTTTATCAATTCCCATTCCAAAAGCAATAGTTGCCACCACAACATCAGTGTCTTCCATCAAAAACATATCCTGATGTTTAGAACGTGTTTTAGCATCTAACCCAGCATGGTAGGGCACTGCCTTAATTCCGTTTACTTGAAGAATTTGCGACAAGCCTTCGACACGTTTTCTACTAAGGCAGTAGATAATTCCGGACTTCCCTTCATTTTGTTTTACGAATCGAATAATATCATTATCAACTTGATCCGTTTTTGGTAATATCTCATAAAATAAGTTGGGGCGATTAAAGGAGGCTTTAAAGGTTTGAGAATCTGTAGTTCCTAAGTTTTTAAGAATATCTTCTTGAACTTTAGGAGTCGCAGTGGCCGTTAATCCAATAATTGGAATATCATCCCCAATTTGAGTGATGATGTGTTTTAGGTTTCTGTATTCAGGTCTAAAATCATGTCCCCATTCACTGATACAATGCGCTTCATCAACAGCCATAAATGAAACTGTTTGTGATTTTAAGAATTCAATGTTTTCAAGTTTTGAAAGCGATTCTGGGGCAACGTATAAAAGTTTGGTAATTCCAGACTCTATATCCGATTTCACTTGTTTGATCTCGGTTTTATTCAAGGAGGAATTCAATACATGAGCAATGCCTTCATAATTAGAAATACCCCTAATCGCATCCACTTGATTTTTCATAAGTGCGATGAGTGGCGAGACCACAATAGCAGTTCCCTCCTGCATCAACGCAGGCAATTGGTAACAAAGTGACTTTCCGCCACCTGTTGGCATAATAGCGAAGGTGTGTTTTTTTTCTAAAACACTAACAATGACTTGTTCTTGCAGTCCTTTAAATTGATCAAAGCCAAAGAAAGTTTTTAGAGCTGCATGTAATTCTTTAGTCGATATGCTCATTTATGGTTAATTTCTTAATCTTATTTAAAAAAAAAGTGATTAAATGAATCAAAAATGGAATAAATCCAGAAACACTCCTATTTTTTTTGTTTTTTTGTATTGTGAATTAAAGATAGATATATTTAAATAAGTACACAACCAAAAATATAAAAAAATTGAGTTCAAAAAAATCGATAGTTGTATTAGCCAAAGAAACCATAGAAATTGAAAGTTTAGCAATATCTCAACTTGCAGGTTTTATTGATGAAACGTTTGCAGAGGCTGTTGAATTAATCCACAATTCTTCCGGCCGCGTTATTATAACAGGGATTGGAAAAAGTGCAATTATAGCAACTAAGATTGTAGCAACTTTAAACTCTACTGGAACTCCATCTGTATTTATGCATGCAGCAGATGCCATTCATGGCGATTTGGGACTAATTCTAAAAGATGATATTGTAGTTTGTATTTCTAAAAGTGGGAACACTCCAGAAATTAAAGCACTCATCCCCTTTTTGAAGAATGCAGGGAATACATTGATTGCAATTACAGGAAACCAAAAATCAGTTTTAGCAGAGCAAGCTGACTTTGTATTCAATTCTTATGTAGAAAAAGAAGCCTGTCCGATTAATTTAGCGCCTACCACAAGCACAACTGCACAGTTGGTTATCGGAGATGCCTTGGCTGTTTGTTTGTTAGAACTTCGAGATTTTACAAAGGATGACTTTGCTAAATACCATCCGGGAGGTGCCTTAGGAAAACGATTATTCTTAAAAGTACGTGATGTCTTGGTTCATAACGAGATCCCTAAAGTAGATCCAGATGCCAGTGTTAAAAAAGTGATCATAGAAATTTCAGAAAAACGCAAAGGAGCTACCGCCGTTACTGTTAACAATAAAATTATTGGAATTATTACGGATGGAGATTTAAGACGTATGTTGTCTGAAACAGAAGACTTATCACAACAAAAGGCGGAAAATATTATGAGTAAAAACCCGGTATCCATAACAATAGATGCCATGGCAATTGATGCTATGGAGTTGATGGAAACCCACAAAATTTCGCAACTCTTGGTTACAGACCAAGGAAACTATGCTGGTGTAATCCATATTCATGACCTTATAAAAGAAGGAATTATCTAATTATGGAAACACAAAAAGAAATGTCATTTTTAGATCATCTTGAGGAATTAAGATGGCATATCATCAGAGCTTTGGCTGCTGTTATGATTGCAGCAACAGCTGCTTTTTTGGCAAAAGCATTTATATTTGAAACCCTGATTTTTGGCCCCACCAAAGCTGATTTTTTTACCTATGAATTTCTTTGTAATGCCTCTAAATTATTAGGATTGGAAAGTTTTTGTGATACCAATTTTGATTTTGAAGTTCAAAGTCGAACGATGGCAGGACAGTTTTCTGCACATATTTGGACTTCAATTACTTTTGGATTGATCGTTGCATTTCCTTATTTGTTGTACGAATTCTGGAAATTTATCAGTCCAGGGCTATATAGTAAAGAAAAAAACAGTTCAAGAGGATTTATTGTTATCTCCTCAATTCTATTTTTTATTGGAGTTTTATTTGGGTACTACATAGTTTGTCCACTCTCTATTAACTTCTTAGGAACCTATTCTGTAGCAGACCAAGTTCATAATGATTTTGATTTAAACTCTTATATAGGACTTATACGAGCATCCACACTAGCGTCTGGGTTTATTTTTGAGCTCCCTATTGTTATTTATTTCCTTACTAAAATAGGGTTGGTCACCCCTGAATTTCTTCGGAAAAACAGAAAGTATGCCCTAGTTATTGTATTGATTTTTGCCGCTATTATCACCCCTCCCGATATTGCGAGTCAAGTCATTGTTGCGATTCCCGTATTGATTTTATATCAAGTAAGCATACTAATTTCAAAACTAGTGTTACGAAACCAAAAAAGAAAAGAAAAAAATGGCAAATAAAGTAGAAGAATTTAATGCCTATCGCAAGAAAATGAACACCAAAATTCTTGCAGAAAACAATACCGTAATCAAACGCATTTTTAATTTAGATACGAATGCTTTTCAGGAAGGCGCTTTAAACACAGAAACAAAAGAACTTTTAGGGCTTGTCGCTTCTGCGGTTTTACGTTGTGATGATTGTGTGCGTTATCATCTAGAAAAATGCCATGAAGAAGGACTGAGTAGAGCACAAATTTCGGAAGCATTAAGTATTGCAACCCTTGTGGGAGGCACCATTGTTATACCCCATTTGAGACGTGCTTATGAATATTTAGATGTTTTAGAAGCCTAATAAATATAGACACATGAAATTAAGAGTCGAAAATTTAATGAAGTCCTATAACGGACGTAAAGTTGTGAAGGATGTTTCTCTTGAAGTAAATCAAGGTGAAATTGTGGGGCTTCTAGGGCCTAATGGTGCAGGGAAAACAACTTCTTTTTACATGGCTGTTGGTTTGATTAAGCCCAATGGCGGTGCCATCTATTTAGATGATAAAGAAATTACATCTTACCCAATGTACAAAAGAGCACAAAGCGGAATTGGATACCTAGCGCAAGAAGCTTCCGTCTTTAGAAAATTAAGTATTGAAGACAATATTTTAAGTGTACTTCAAATGACAAAACTTTCTAAAAAAGAACAAATTGATAAGATGGAATCTTTGATTGATGAGTTCAGTTTAGGACATATCAGAACCAATAGAGGTGATTTGCTTTCTGGAGGTGAACGAAGACGAACTGAAATCGCAAGAGCATTAGCAACCGACCCCAGTTTTATTTTACTCGATGAGCCATTTGCAGGAGTTGACCCTGTGGCCGTAGAAGATATTCAACGGATTATTGCAAGACTGACAAAGAAAAATATTGGCATCTTAATTACAGATCACAACGTGCAAGAAACCTTGGCCATTACAGATCGTACTTATTTAATGTTTGAAGGAAGTATTCTTAAAGCTGGAAAACCCGAAGTGCTCGCCAATGATGAGATGGTTCGGAAAGTATATCTCGGTCAAAATTTTGAATTGCGTAAAAAGAAATTAGAATTCTAAATTCCTTTCGCTTTTTTTAAAAACGGTTTGATCATCTGCTTTAATACTTTTACTACTAAAAGCACTCCTATTCCTACACATAATCCTACTATAAAATCTCTTAAAATTCCTGGAATACTGTCATGGAGGTGATGAAAAATTGAAATGTTATGAGTAAATATACCCCCTGAGACAAGCAAAAGTGCTAGTGTTCCAACAACTGACAAGAGTTTAATAATTACAGGCAAAGCATTAACCAATGTGTTTCCCATAAAGTGAACCCTATTTTTCTGTCCATTACTAATTTGAATTAATTTCAGTCCAAAATCATCCATGCGAACAATGAGTGCCACAATCCCATACACACCGACTGTGGCTATGATGGATATAATACTAACTACGGCAATTTGAATCGTTAACGATTGATCCATTACAGTCCCTAAAGTAATGATAATGATCTCAATGGATAAAATAAAATCCGTAAGGATAGCCGATTTTATTTTCTTTTTTTCTAAGCTTAGAATTTCAGATTCTGAAAGCGATTCTGAAAAACCATTAACAACCCTATGTTTATGCGGAACGATGTATTCAAAAATCTTTTCAGCCCCTTCATAGGCTAAATAAAACCCTCCTAAAACCAATATAATTGTGACCACTGATGGTAAAAATGCACTCAGTATAAAGGCAAAAGGCAAAATAATCAGTTTATTCAAAAAAGAGCCTTTTGTGATAGCCCACAATACAGGTATTTCCCTAGAAGATACAAAACCCGATGCTTTTTCTGCGTTGACTGCCAAATCATCCCCGAGAATACCGGCTGTTTTTTTAGCTGATATTTTACTCATCACAACCACATCGTCCATAAGAACCGAAATATCATCCAATAACGCAAAAAAGCCTGAAGCCATAAAAAAAAGTTTATTAATTATTTAGAGAGGATTGACAAAAATATATATGCTAAGATTATAAGTGGAATCCCTGAAAATTGAAAAACAGCAAGAAGCACAACCGATAAAACAACCAAGATGTAACGTGCAGCATTGTCTTTAAAACCCCATGTTTTAAATTTCAAGGCAATCAATTTAATAGGTGCATTTAACAAATAACAACTCACCAAGGTCAATACAATTAAAAACCAAGGGTTTAAAATAATAGCATTGATAGCATCACTGTTTTGATACTCCACTATTAATGGTAAAGAAATGATCAGAAGGGTATTTGCAGGCGTTGGCAATCCAATAAATGCATCTGATTGATTGGTAGAAATATTAAAATTTGCCAAACGGTATGCCGATGCTAAAGTGACTAACAAGCCAAAATAAGGGAGTAAATTAGAGGGAATCCAAGACAGTTGTGGTGCTAATCCCAATAAATAAAAAAGCACTAAACCAGGCACTAAACCACTGGTGACCATGTCCGCCAGAGAATCCAACTGCACACCAAGCTCACTTTGAACGTTTAATTTACGTGCTAGAAATCCATCAAAGAAATCAAAGAAAATACCAAGAAACACAAATAAGGCGGTAAATTTCATATGACCTTCTAAAGCAAAAATTACGGCTACACAACCAGAGAAGAGGTTTAATAATGTAATAAAATTAGGTATATATGATTTCACGATAAATTGTATTTAATTAGTAAAAATAATAAACTATTTTTGTTTTCAGTAAATAAACAACAATATCTAAAAAAAATTAGAGTTTACATTAGTGTTTATAAGATCATTTAAAAAAAGTCCTTGCAACTACTAAAATTCATCTTTATAATTTTGACACCCCTTTTGATGGTGTCCCAAACCACTCGAAACTATTCCAATGAATTTTTGAATATTGGGGTGGATGCTTCTGCCTTAGGAATGAGCAATGCAGTGGTAGCCTCTTCTAGTGACGTAAATTCTGGCTACTGGAATCCTGCAGGACTGGTACATCTAGAAGACAATGAAATTGCAATCATGCACTCGAGTTACTTTGCAAACATTGCCAACTATAATTACATCGCTTTTGCCATGCCTTTAGATGATCGCAGTGCTGTTGGACTGTCATTAATACGCTTTGGAGTTGATGACATTCTAGATACTACTAAGCTTATCGATCAACAAGGAGACATCAATTACGATCGAATTAATTTATTTTCTGCGGTGGACTATGCACTTATATTTTCCTATGCTAAAAAACTTCCCTTCAAAGGATTGAATTATGGAGTCAATGCAAAAGTAATTCGACGGATTATCGGAGACTTTGCCTCCTCTTGGGGGTTTGGATTGGACGCAGGGATTCAGTTTGAATCGAATGATTGGCAATTTGGTTTGATGGCTAGAGACATCACGACAACCTTTAATTCATGGGCAATTGATGCCGACCGACTTCAAGATATCAAAGATGCCATCCCAGGACAAAATCAAGAAGAACCAGAAGCGACCGAACTCACACTTCCTAAATTGCAACTTGGAGTCGCCAAACTGTTTACCTTCAATTATGATTACACACTAAGAACTGAAATTGATTTAATTTGTCGGTTTGAAGAAAACAATGACATAATCTCTTCTTCATTTGTGAGTATCAACCCTGCAATTGGTTTGGAATTTGGATATACCGATTTGGTGTTTTTTAGAGCGGGAGTCGGAAATTTTCAAAATGAATTGCAACTTGACAACTCCTCCCCTTTAACATTTCAACCTAATTTTGGTGTCGGGTTTAAATATAATGGTATATTTTTGGATTATGCCTTTACCGATATTGGCGATCAAAGTGCCGCCCTATACTCCAATGTATTTTCTCTCAAAATTGATTTAAGCATCTTTAGATAATGAACTTTAAAAAATTAATTACATTTTTACTCATCATCACAAGCTTCTCTGTAAATGCACAGCTAGAGCTTACGACAGAATCTAAAATCAGTATTCTGACCATAGGACCTGGAACGTCCTTAAATGATGCTTTTGGACACACTGCAATTCGAATCAAAGACCCTATTTATAAATTTGATATTGTGTTTGATTATGGACGGTATGATTTTGAAACCGAGAATTTTTATTTGAAATTTGCACAAGGAAAACTTAATTATGAAATCAATCAATCTGATTTCAATACCTTTTTTGGCTACTATCAGTACAATAATAGAAGCGTTAAAGAACAACTATTAAACCTAAGTACCGAACAAAAAACAGCCTTATATTATCAGTTAAAAGAAGCCATAAAACCAGAGAATAAATCTTACCTCTATGATTTTTTCTATAACAACTGTGCTACGAAAATCAAGGACGACATTGAAAACATCCTTGACAACCAACTCGCCTATTATCCGAAATCAACATTTAAACAATTTTCATTCAGAAATTTAATTCGTTCCGATCTCAACCAAAATTCTTGGGGAAGTTTCGGTATTGATATTGCTTTGGGGTCAAAAATTGACCAAATTGCCAGTGTCGAAGAACATATGTTTTTGCCTAAATACTTGTATCAACTCCTAGAAAATGCACGTTTAAAAACCGACGATTCGAGACTCGTATCCACCTCAAAAACACTGAACCCTTCAGATGCAATCACAAAAACTAATTTTTTTAGCAGTCCACTTTTCATCCTAGGAATTCTAGCACTCATCATGCTTTTTATCACCTATAACAATTACAAAAACAACAGCCGCAGCAAATGGCTCGACATTAGTTTATTTGCCTTTACAGGCGTTGTTGGCGTTCTTTTATTGCTGCTCTGGTTTGCGACCGACCATCAGACCACAGCCTATAACTACAACCTTTTATGGGCCTTTGCTCTTAATGTTCTATTCATACCTTCAATTTGTAAATCAAAACTCAACAATCGTGGACTGAGCTATCTAAAATTCCTTGTATTACTCATGTGTTTAATGGGATTGCATTGGATTACAGGCGTTCAATCCTTTGCCATTGGACTGATTCCTCTTCTCATTGCTATTCTTGTGCGGTATTTATTTTTAATTCATCATTTCAAAACCGCAATTCGTCTATAATTATCCTTTCTTTGCAAAAACAAAATTTTGAATTACCTCAACGTAGAAAACATATCGAAGTCATACGGCGAACTTAATCTGTTCGAGAATCTTTCTTTCAGTATTCATAAAGATCAAAAGATCGCTTTTGTGGCTAAAAACGGGACTGGTAAAACATCTATTTTAAATATCCTTTCAGGAAAAGACAATCCAGATACGGGGCAAATCATCTACCGAAAAGGACTGCGAACTACGTTTTTGTCACAAGAACCCGTTTTGGATCAAAACCTAACGATTGAGGAAACTATATTTAATTCAGACAACCCGATTTTAAAAGTCATAAATACCTACCACGCTGCACTCGAAAATCCAGACGATAGTAAACTCTATCAAACTGCATTTGATGATATGGAGCGCTATCAAGCTTGGGATTTTGAAACCCAGTACACACAAATACTTTTTAAGTTAAAACTTGAAAAATTAGACCAAAAAGTAAAGGAACTTTCTGGAGGTCAACAAAAACGTTTAGCCTTAGCCAACACACTGTTAAGTAAACCTGATTTACTTATTTTGGATGAGCCTACAAACCATTTGGATTTAGAAATGATTGAGTGGTTAGAATCGTTTTTTGCAAAGGAAAACATTACCTTATTTATGGTTACTCACGACCGGTATTTTTTGGAGCGTGTATGCTCAGAAATTATTGAGCTTGATGAAGGTTGTATTTATAATTATAAAGGAAACTACTCCTACTACCTCGAGAAAAAAGAAGAGCGTATTGAGCGTGAAGCAATTGAAACCAATAAATCCAAACAGCTCTATAAAAAAGAACTCGGTTGGATGCGGCGACAGCCAAAAGCACGAACCACCAAATCGAAATCAAGAATTGATGATTTTTATGAAATAAAAGAGCGTGCCAGCAAACGTCGAAATGATCATCAAGTTCAATTGGAAGTCAATATGGAGCGCTTGGGGACTAAGATTTTAGAACTCTATAAAGTTTCCAAAGCCTTTGAAGAAAAAGTCATTTTAGACCGGTTCGAATACGTGTTTCAACGGGGCGAACGCATTGGAATTATTGGAAAAAATGGCACTGGAAAATCGACGTTTCTAAACATGATTACGGGAGGACTAAAGCCCGATAGCGGTAAAATCATACAAGGAGAAACCATTAAATTTGGCTATTATACACAAGATGGTATCAAACCAAAACCAATGCAAAAGGTAATTGATGTGGTACGTGAATTTGGGGACTATATTCCTTTGATGAAAGGCAAGCAAATAAGTGCACAACAACTCCTTGAACGCTTTTTATTCAGCCGTAAAAAACAATACGATTTTGTAGAAAAACTCAGTGGTGGCGAAAGAAAACGCCTCTATTTGTGTACGGTTTTGATTCAAAACCCAAACTTTCTGATTCTCGATGAACCAACCAATGATTTGGATATTGTCACTTTAAATGTTTTGGAAAACTTCTTACTTGATTTTCCAGGCTGTTTATTAGTCGTTTCACATGACCGTTATTTTATGGATAAAATTGTGGATCATTTATTTGTATTTCGTGGCGAAGGAGTTGTAGAAGATTTTCCGGGAAATTACTCCGATTTTAGAACTTATGAAGACAGTTCGCCAGTAGCGGCAGAACCAAAGAAAACAACACTCTCAAAGGCATCTAAAGACAGTCAATCCGAAGCGAAGTTAAATTTTAACGAACAAAAAGAGCTCAATAATTTGGAGAGTAAGTTGAAATCGCTTGAATTTGACAAAAAAGAAATGGAAGCAAAATTTTTTGTTCCAGAAATAGATATGGAAACTATAGAAATGCTTTCTGATCAATTAAAACGCTTAAACGAAGTGATTGAGGAAAAAGAAATGAGATGGCTAGAATTAAATGAAAAACTAAATTGAATCCACTAGTATCCTATTTAAAATTTTGGTGGTACTCCAAAAACGAGCATGGCGTCCACTCCCCTTTTGTCTTTAATTTGATTACCAAGTGTTTTTATGACCGTTCAAATCACAGTGCCTACCAACAACTTTCTAAAAATAATTCAAACTCAAAATTTTTAGTTCGTTTAAGCGCTTATTTTAAATTTGACAACTGTTTTTTATCTGAAACCATTCAACCAGAATTTGAACAAGCCTTCAATATAGAACAGCAAACAATTTCATTTAAAACAATTGAGGATCTAAAAAATCAAGAGTCTAAAATCTCAAAAACACCCAGTTTAATTTGTCTCGATTTAAACAAGGTTGAAGTACATTCTATCCCTAAAATACTTCAAATTTGTCACAAAGACTCCTTAATACTTATTCCTTCTATCAGAGGATCAAAAGACTCCTTTAATCATTGGAATCAATTAAAGTTGCGTTCAGAAGTCTCTGTGTCGATTGATACTTTTTATTGGGGATTGTTGTTTTTTAGAACCGAACAACCCAAAGAACATTTCACAATAAGGCTCTAATTTCTTGCGGATTGGAATATTACTACTAACTTTAGACCTCAAATCGACATAAGAAAACCTATAATTAGCAATACCCCAGACGAAATAATTAAATAATTACAGATGAAAATCTACACAAAAACAGGTGACAAAGGGACTACGGGGCTTGTAGGGGGCACACGCCTACCAAAGCACAATCTGAGAATCGATTGTTACGGCACCATCGATGAATTGAACTCCTACCTCGGTTTGATCCGCGATCAGGAGATCTCAAAAGACCATAAAACAACACTTCTAGAAATTCAAAACCAATTGTTTGTTATTGGGTCGCTTTTGGCAACAGATCCCGAGTTACTTAAGGATGAGACCAAAAGAAAACGCCTTGGAATCTCCTTTCTCAACCCGGAAGCAATTACATTTCTAGAAACAGAAATTGATGCGATGAATTGTGAGTTGCCTCCAATGACCCATTTCATTTTGCCGGGAGGTCATCCAACCGTGTCATTCTGTCATATTGCCCGTTGTATATGTCGTCGTGCTGAGAGAACAATCTCTAAACTAAGTGTCGAACAGCCCACGCAACCCGAAGTATTAATCTATTTAAATCGCTTGTCGGACTTCATTTTTGTAATGGCACGAAAATTGTCTAAAGAGTTAAAGGTGGAGGAAATCAAATGGATTCCTAACAAACCTTCTTAAAAAGGAGGTTATTAACACCTTTTCTGACCTAACTATTGTTTAGTTAATCAGATGCTATTGATACGTTCATAACTTTATTGATGAAATAAATGCTTTTTTACTTGAATTTTTCAACTAAAAAATTATTTTTGCAAAAAATTAAACACTTCAACAAATGTATTGGACATTAGAATTAGCCTCTTACCTAAGTGACGCGCCTTGGCCAGCCACTAAAGATGAATTGATAGATTATTCTATAAGAACAGGAGCTCCTCTAGAAGTTGTGGAAAACCTTCAATCTATTGAAGATGAAGGAGACTCCTATGACTCCATCCAAGAAATCTGGCCTGATTATCCATCAGATGAAGATTATCTTTGGAATGAAGATGAATATTAAAAACTCGAAAATTATTTAAAAAAGTCTCAAATGAGGCTTTTTTTTTGCTTTATTTCACAAAGAAAATAACAACAAACTGTATCTTTGACTGTCCATACATTTAAAGATGATTAAAATAAAACCCTAAAATGAGTTTACTGAATTCGGTACTAAAAGTATTTGTTGGAGATAAATCCAAACAAGACGTCAAGGCAATCATGCCGATCGTTGATAAGATAAAAACCTTTGAAGCCTCTACTTCTGCATTAAGTAATGATGCATTACGATCTAAAACACAAGAGTTTAAGTCTAGAATTTCGGAGGCTTGTGAAGCGCTTGAAAATTCAATTTCTGAATTATATACAGAAGCAGATACTACAGAAGACATCGACCGAAAAGAAGATATTTATCAAGAAATTGATGGCTTAAAAGATGACGTATATGCGAAAACACAAGAGGTTTTAGATGCCATTCTTCCAGAAGCTTTTTCGGTTATCAAAGAAACGGCCAGACGTTTTGTGGACAACCCACAAATTGAAGTGACTGCAAGTCCTTATGATCGAGAACTCTCAGGCTCTAAAGACTATGTGACATTAAATGGCGAAAAAGCAATTTGGGCAAACTCTTGGGATGCCGCTGGAAAGCCAATTACTTGGGATATGGTGCATTACGACGTGCAGCTTATAGGAGGTGTGGCGATGCATCAAGGGAAAATAGCTGAAATGCAAACAGGAGAAGGAAAAACACTCGTAGCAACGCTCCCAGTCTATTTAAATGCGATTACAGGCAAAGGTGTTCACTTGGTTACCGTGAATGACTACTTAGCAAAACGTGACAGTGCTTGGATGGCACCTATTTTTCAGTTTCATGGATTGAGTATTGATTGTATTGATTACCACAAACCAAATTCTCAAGAACGAAAAAACGCCTACAATGCCGACATTACTTACGGAACCAATAATGAATTTGGATTTGATTACTTAAGAGATAATATGGCACATACGCCAGACGACCTTGTGCAACGTCCTCCCCATTATGCCATTGTAGATGAAATTGATTCTGTTTTAATTGATGACGCACGAACACCTTTGATTATTTCTGGTCCTATTCCTCAAGGCGATCGTCATGAGTTTATGGAGTTGAAACCGAAAGTACAAGACATTGTTGGAGTGCAACGAAAATACCTTACAGGAGTTCTTGCAGAGGCTAAAAAATTGATTGCAGCTGGCGACACTAAAGAAGGTGGGTTTCAATTGTTGCGTGTTTTTAGAGGAATTCCAAAAAACAAAGCATTAATTAAATTTTTAAGTGAAGAAGGCATCAAACAACTCCTTCAAAAAACGGAGAATTTTTATATGCAGGACAACAATAGAGAAATGCCCAAAGTGGATGAAGCCCTCTATTATGTAATTGATGAAAAAAATAATCAGATTGAATTATCTGATAAAGGAGTTGATTATTTATCTGGAAAAGACAACCCTGACTTTTTTGTAATGCCCGAAATTGGCATGGAAATTTCAAAAATTGAAAACCAAAACCTCACACCTGAAAAAGAAGCCGAACTCAAAGAAGAACTATTTAGAGAGTTTGGAATCAAGTCGGAACGAATTCACACCCTCAATCAACTTTTAAAAGCCTATGCCCTCTTTGAAAAAGACATTCAATACGTGGTCATGGACAATAAAGTGATGATTGTTGATGAGCAAACTGGGCGTATTATGGACGGTCGTCGATACAGTGATGGACTGCATCAAGCGATTGAAGCCAAAGAAAATGTAAAAATTGAAGCCGCCACACAAACCTTTGCAACCGTTACCCTACAGAATTACTTTAGAATGTACCGCAAGCTTTCTGGAATGACAGGAACAGCAGTGACCGAAGCAGGTGAATTTTGGGAAATCTATAAATTGGATGTCATCGAAATTCCAACCAACCGTCCCATTGCAAGAGATGACCGCGAAGATTTAGTATATAAAACCAAACGTGAAAAATACAATGCTGTTATTGAGGAAGTTACTAATTTATCCAAAGCAGGACGTCCTGTACTTATTGGAACTACCAATGTAGAAATTAGTGAGTTATTAGGGAAAATGTTGAGCATTCGTAAAATCCCTCACAACGTCTTAAATGCGAAGTTGCATAAAAAAGAAGCCGATATTGTAGCGGAAGCTGGACAGCCCGGACAGGTGACCATTGCAACCAATATGGCGGGTCGTGGAACGGATATCAAACTCTCCGAAGAAGTAAAAGCGGCAGGCGGATTGGCAATTGTAGGTACTGAGCGTCACGATTCTCGACGTGTGGACAGACAGTTACGTGGACGTGCGGGACGACAAGGAGATCCAGGAAGCTCACAATTTTATGTGTCTTTAGAAGACAACCTCATGCGGCTTTTTGGAAGCGAACGTATTGCCAAAATGATGGACCGTATGGGACTCGAAGAAGGAGAAGTAATTCAACACTCCATGATTTCAAAGTCCATTGAACGTGCACAGAAAAAAGTAGAAGAAAACCAGTTTGGAGTTCGTAAACGTCTTTTGGAATATGATGATGTGATGAATTCCCAGCGTGAAGTGGTTTACAAACGTCGCTACAATGCCTTATTTGGAGAACGTCTTCGTGTCGATTTGGCAAATATGATTTATGACACCTCAGAAATTATTGTGGAAGACAACAAAGCCAATAATGATTATAAAAACTTTGAGTTTGAATTGATTCGTTATTTCTCAATGAGTTCACCTGTTACAGCAGATGAATTTGCAACAATGACAGCACAAGAGGTTTCTGGAACGGTTTACAAAACAGCCTTTCAACATTATATTTCCAAAATGGAACGCAATGCGGAATTGGCATTTCCAGTCATTCAAAATGTTTATGAAACTCAGCGTGATAAATTTAAGCGTATTGTGGTGCCTTTTACGGATGGTGTCAAATCACTACAAGTAGTAACCGATCTGGAAAAAGCCTATCAAACCAACGGAAAACAGTTGGTAACCGATTTTGAGAAAAATATTTCTTTAGCCATTATTGACGATGCATGGAAGACGCATTTACGAAAAATGGACGAGTTGAAACAATCGGTGCAATTGGCAGTACACGAACAAAAAGATCCTCTATTGATTTATAAATTTGAGTCGTTTGAACTGTTTAAGTCCATGATTGACCAAGTAAATAAAAACGTGATTTCTTTCTTATTTAAAGGCGAGATTCCACAAGAAACTGCCAATGTCATTCAAGAGGCAAAAGCACGCCGCCGCGAAAAAACACAAACCTCAAAAGAAAACATCCAAAACCTAGACGAGCGTTCTGCAGAAGCTAGGGCAGCTGGGAACACCCAACGACAACCACAAGTGGTGGAAACGATAGTTAGAGACCAACCGAAAATTGGACGTAACGACCGTGTGACTATTAAGCATGTGATGAGTGGCGAAAAAAAGACTACAAAATTCAAGCAAGCGGAACCGCTCATTGCCAAAGGTGAATGGGTGCTGATTAATGAATAAAGAGCCTTTACTTGCAAAATTAAACTGTTAAAATCACGTGTAGCTTTTGGATATACGTGATTTTTTTATAATTTTATATCAGATTTTGACCCCAAATCGAAGTCTTCAAAAAAAAACCAATTATTCGAAAAGTAAGCTGTTAAGAAGCTTAAGGCGTCATTTCCTTGGATTTTTCTGTATTTATCCATGGGACTTGCGTAGCGGAGCTGTGGTTATGTGCTACATCGTCCCGCTAAACCAAATTGCTTATGATTCGCAACTGACGGATATACTAAACCGTTACCAAATTAACGACTGATATTCTTCACATCCCACAAAAAATAGAGCGTTGTATTTCAATTCCTTCTAACAACTAACCTCTATTCCCCCCCCCTTAACAACCTCCTAAAACTCAATTAATACTATGCATGCATAACTTTTTTACTTTTTACTATGCGTGCATAACATATTTACTTATCTTTGGGTTAAGATATTAGAGAACTCATGAAAGATAAAACAATAGACTATGTTTTGAGAACCACTTGGTTGGCAGTTCAAAAAATGTATAATGAAGAAGCTTCCGAATATGGAATAACAATGGCAACAGGATTCACACTCTTAAGTGTTGACCCACAAAATGGAACTCCTTCAACCTCGTTAGGTCCAAAAATGGGAATGGAAGCAACCAGTCTGTCAAGAATTTTAAAAACATTAGAAAACCTAAATTTAATAGAACGCCTACCAAACCCAAATGATGGTCGTGGTGTGCTTATACACCTCACAAAATCGGGGATAAAAAATAGAGAAGAAGTAAAACAAAATGTTTTAAAATTTAACAATACTGTAAAATCAGAGGTTTCAGAAGAAAAACTAAACCACTTTTTTGAAGTTTCTGATTCTATCATGAACCTCATATCAAATAAAAAAATATTCTAACAACACTATATACACTTAGATGAAAACAAGACGAATTAATAAGATTGCCATTATAGGATCTGGAATTATGGGAAGCGGAATAGCCTGCCATTTTGCAAATATTGGTGTCGAAGTATTGCTTTTAGATATTGTTCCAAAAAACCTTAACGACAAAGAAAAAGCAAAAGGCTTAACCATAAACGACAAAGCCGTTAGAAATCGATTGGTAAACGACGCACTTATGGCCTCATTAAAATCGAAACCCTCCCCTATTTACAATCAAAAATTTGCAAGCCGAATTACAACTGGAAATTTAGAAGATGACATCGCAAAAGTAGCCAATGTCGATTGGATTATGGAAGTAGTCGTGGAGCGCTTGGACATCAAAAAAATGGTGTTTGAAAACTTAGAAAAATACCGAACCCCAGGGACTCTAATCACCTCCAACACTTCAGGAATTCCCATAAAATTTATGAGCGAAGGCCGTAGTGAAGAATTTCAAAAACACTTTTGTGGGACACACTTTTTCAATCCCGCGCGTTATCTAAAATTATTTGAAATTATTCCAGGTCCAAAAACAGATCCCTCAGTTTTAGAATTCTTAAATGGCTATGGCGAACAATTTCTTGGAAAAACATCAGTCATCGCCAAAGACACCCCTGCATTTATTGGAAATAGAGTTGGTATTTTTAGCATTCAAAGTCTATTTCACGCTGTTAAAGACTTAGGACTTACAATTGAAGAAGTTGATAAATTATCTGGACCCGTCATTGGTCGTCCAAAATCGGCAACCTTTAGAACTGTAGATGTTGTGGGATTAGACACCTTAGTACATGTGGCTAATGGCATTCGAGAAAATTGCCCTAACGATGAACGTTTAGAGCTGTTTGAACTACCCGATTTCATCACAACGATGATGGAAAACAACTGGCTTGGAAGCAAAACAAAACAAGGGTTTTATAAAAAATCTGTTACTGCAGACGGCACAAAAGAAATTCTAAGCTTAGACTTAAATACTTTAGAATACCGATCTGCAAAACGGGCAAAATTTGCCACTTTAGAATTAACCAAAATAATTGACAAAGTTGTCGATCGATTTAAAATTTTAGTCAGTGGAAAAGATAAAGCTGGCGAATTTTACCGCAAAAGTTTTACGGCACTGTTTGCCTATGTCTCCAACCGAATTCCAGAAATTACAGACGACCTCTATAAAATTGATGATGCCATGAAAGCCGGTTTTGGATGGGAACATGGACCATTTCAAATATGGGATGCTATAGGCGTAGAAAAGGGAATCGAACTCATGAAAGCTGAAGGTTTTGAACCCGCTGCATGGGTAACAGAAATGTTGGCAGCTGGAAACACTTCATTTTACACTGTAAAAGAAGGCGCATCTTATGCCTATGAGATTCCAACAAAAACACAAACAAAAATTCCAGGTCAAGACAGTTTCATCATCCTAGATAACATTAGAAAAACAAACGAAGTCTTTAAAAATTCTGGAGTCGTTATCGAAGATATTGGAGATGGCATTCTTAATTTAGAATTTCAATCTAAAATGAATACGATCGGTGGTGATGTCTTAGCAGGCCTCAATAAAGCAATTGACTTAGCCGAAAAAGATTTCTCAGGCTTGGTCGTTGGAAACCAAGGCGCTAATTTCTCAGTGGGTGCCAATATTGGAATGATCTTTATGATGGCTGTAGAACAGGAATATGACGAGCTTAATATGGCAATCAAATACTTTCAAGACACAATGATGCGCATGCGTTATTCTTCGATTCCAACAGTCGCCGCACCACACGGAATGGCATTAGGGGGTGGTTGCGAACTATCGCTTCATGCAGACAAGGTGGTCGCAGCAGCAGAAACCTATATGGGACTTGTAGAATTTGGTGTAGGGGTCATCCCTGGTGGAGGTGGCTCAAAAGAAATGGCTTTAAGAGCTCAAGATATGTTTCAAAAAGGCGATGTTCAATTAAATGTATTACAAGAACATTTCTTAACCATTGGTATGGCAAAAGTATCAACATCTGCCTATGAAGCATTTGATTTAAACCTCTTACAAAAAGGAAAGGATGTCGTTGTAGTTAACAAAGACCGACAAATTGCAGTTGCAAAACAACATGTCAAATTAATGAGCGATTCTGGCTATACACAACCGATAAGAAGAACCGATATAAAAGTACTTGGAAAACAAGCCTTAGGAATGTTTTTAGTGGGTACGGATTCCATGCAGGACAGCAACTACATTTCAGAACATGACATGAAAATCGCTAATAAACTTGCCTATGTGATGGCGGGAGGTGACTTATCGGAGCCCACCTTAGTATCCGAACAGTATTTATTGGATTTGGAACGCGAAGCCTTTTTAAGTTTATGTACCGAACGCAAAACTTTAGAACGCATACAACATATGTTAACAAAAGGGAAACCACTACGTAATTAGAAATATTAAAGAAAATGAAACAAGCATATATAGTTAAAGCATTCCGAACCGCCGTTGGTAAAGCACCAAAAGGCGTATTTCGTTTTAAAAGAACCGATGAATTAGCCGCAGAAACCATCAAACACATGATGAAAGAATTGCCGGATCTGGACCCAAAACGCATCGATGACGTTATTGTTGGAAATGCAATGCCCGAAGGATCTCAAGGTTTAAATATGGCACGATTGATTTCATTAATGGGATTAGATATTGTAGATGTTCCTGGAGTTACTGTCAACCGTTTTTGTTCGTCTGGAATCGAAACCATTGGAATGGCAACAGCAAAAATACAAGCAGGAATGGCCGACTGTATTATTGCAGGTGGTGCTGAAAGCATGAGCAGTGTTCCAATGACAGGATATAAACCAGAACTAAATTACAACCTCATAAAAGCAGGTCATGAAGACTATTATTGGGGCATGGGAAATACCGCTGAAGCAGTCGCCAATCAGTTTAAAATTTCTCGTGAAGATCAAGATGAATTCGCTTATAATTCCCATATGAAAGCCTTACGAGCCCAAGCAGAAAATCGTTTTCAAGACCAAATTGTTCCTATTGAAGTGACACAGAATTATATTGATGCTGACGGAAAAAAAGCAACCAAATCCTATACCGTCACCAAAGACGAAGGGCCAAGAGCAGGAACAAGCAAAGAAGCCTTAGCAAAACTAAGAGCCGTCTTTGCGGCTGATGGAAGTGTAACTGCAGGAAATTCATCACAAATGAGTGATGGTGCTGCCTTTGTTATGGTAATGAGCGAAGACATGGTCAAAGAATTAAACCTAGAACCTATCGCACGATTGGTCAACTATGCAGCAGCAGGAGTCGAGCCAAGAATCATGGGGATTGGTCCTGTTAAAGCAATTCCAAAAGCCTTAAAACAAGCAGGATTAAAACAAGATGATTTGTCTTTAATTGAACTCAATGAAGCCTTTGCTTCACAGTCTTTAGCAGTCATCCGTGAATTAGACCTCAATCCTGATATTATCAACCCAAATGGTGGAGCAATATCCTTAGGTCACCCCCTTGGATGTACAGGTGCAAAACTATCGGTTCAACTCTTTGATGAAATGCGTAAGCAAAACATGAATGGAAAATATGGCGCCGTCACAATGTGTGTCGGAACAGGGCAAGGTGCCTGTGGGATCTTTGAGTTCCTTAAGTAGAGGAAAAAGAGTAGAGAGTAGAGTGATCATCATTCGAGTTAGGAATACAATTATTAATAGCAAAACACAGAAATAATATAAATAACGAAACTTTAAAAAAAATAGAAGAAAAAATAGAAGAATTCCAAAAAATGACAATGGGATTTCAAAACAGTCTCAATTAGGGTCTATGCTCTATTTTCAATCTTCTTTAATCTATATTAAATACCATGGAAACAAACGATAAACAACTAATCAGAGGAGGGCAATTTTTAGTTAAAGAAACAAAATGTGAAAACGTATTTACGCCCGAAGATTTTACAGAAGAGCAACAAATGATGAAAGATTCTGTAATGGAATTCAACGACCGTGAGATTATTCCTCACAAAGCGCGCTTTGAAGCCAAAGATTTTGCATTGACAGAAGAAGTGATGCGAAAAGCTGGAGACATGGGATTCTTAAGTGTTGCTGTTCCTGAAGCTTATGGCGGAATGGGAATGGGCTTTGTTTCGACATGTTTAACCTGTGATTATATTTCAAGTGGAACGGGTTCTTTTAGCACTGCTTTTGGTGCACACACAGGAATAGGAACAATGCCAATCACCTTATATGGCACCGAAAAACAGAAACTAAAATATGTACCAAAATTAGCTTCTGGCGAATGGTTTGGAGCTTACTGCCTTACCGAACCCGGTGCAGGGTCGGATGCCAATTCTGGAAAAACAACTGCTGAATTATCTGCCGACGGAAAAACATACAAAATCAATGGGCAAAAAATGTGGATCTCAAATGCAGGATTTTGTAGTGTGATGATCGTGTTTGCACGGATAGAAAAAGACAAAAATATTACAGGTTTTATTGTTGAATATGACAGTGAAAACCCAAACGGTATCGTTTTGGGAGAAGAAGAACATAAATTAGGAATTAGAGCGTCCTCAACACGTCAAGTATTTTTTAATGACACTGTGGTCCCTGTTGAGAATATGTTAGCAGGGCGTGGTGAAGGATTTAAAATTGCAATGAACTCACTAAACGTAGGACGTATCAAATTGGCGGCTGCTTGTATAGATTCGCAGAGACGTATTTTAAATATCGTAGTAAATTATGCTAAAGAGCGTAAACAATTTAAAACCTCTATTGCAGACTTTGGAGCCATCAAAGTAAAATTAGCAGAGATGGCAACCAATGCCTATGCTTGTGAATCCGCTACTTATAGAGCTGCAAAAGATATTGAAGACCGCATTGCAATTCGAGAAGCGAATGGAAACAGCCACCAAGAGGCAGAACTAAAAGGAGTTGAAGAATATGCTATTGAATGTTCAATTTTAAAAGTAGCGGTTTCTGAAGACGTCCAAAACTGTGCAGATGAAGGAATTCAAATCTTTGGTGGAATGGGATTCTCTGAAGAAACCCCTATGGAATCCGCTTGGAGAGATGCTCGAATTACAAGAATTTACGAAGGAACCAACGAAATTAACCGAATGCTTTCTGTGGGTATGCTTGTTAAAAAAGCAATGAAAGGGCATGTTGATTTATTAGGTCCAGCTTCAAAAGTTCAAGAAGAACTCATGGGGATTCCTTCTTTTGAAACTCCTGATTATTCCGAGTTATTTTCTGAAGAAAAAGAAATGATTCAAAAACTTAAAAAGACTTTCTTAATGGTTGCTGGTGGGGCGGTTCAAAAATACGGACCTCAACTCGAAGAGCATCAACAATTATTAATTGCCGCTGCAGATATCTTAATTGAAATATACATGGCAGAATCTACAATTTTAAGAACTGAAAAAAATGTAAAGCGTACGAGCGAAAAAGAGCAATCTGCACAAATAGCAATGGCTAAATTGTATTTGTACCACGCAGTAGATATTGTTGAAGAAAAAGGAAAAGAGAGTATCATTTCGTTTGCCGAAGGTGATGAACAACGGATGCTATTGATGGGATTAAAACGTTTTACGAAATATGCAAACTACCCAGATATCGTAGATTTACGTATCGAAATTGCTGAAAAAGTGAAAGAAGAAAATGGCTACTGTTTTTAGTCACTTCAAATAGAAAAAAAGCTGTCTAAAAAGTCTTGTTTTTGTCAATCTGATCTCGTTTCAGATTCTAAAAACATTTTGAAAATCATTAAAGATTCTGAAATACCTGCCTGTTGCGGCAGGAATTCAGAATGGCAGATTTTCTACTTTTCAGACAGCTTTTTTATGCAAAATTTACAGTCTTTATTCAAACCATTTAAAATTTGATTAACTTTAGAAAAAAAATATGAAAACCAAATCTCTATTATCAATTCCTATTTTGCTTTTAAGCATGTTGATTAATGGACAAACTATAAAATCCGACTCAGAAACCTTTACCCATCAAGACTCCTTAAGAGGAAGTATTACACCCGAACGTGCCTGGTGGGATTTAAACTATTATCATTTAGACATCGCTGTAAACCCAAAAACAAAGTCCATCAAAGGAAAAAACACGATTCGCTATACGATTCTTGAACCCAATCAAACACTTCAAATCGACTTACAAGCCCCTATGAAACTCACTAAAGCAGTTCAAGACGGCGAAGAATTAGTCGTTTTAAAAGATGGAAATGCACATTTTATCAACTTAAAAAAACCACAAATTAAAATTAACGCACAAGAAGAAATTCAAATTTATTACGAAGGCAAACCACGAGTAGCCGTGAGAGCACCGTGGGATGGTGGAATTTCATGGAAAAAAGATAACAATGGTAATGATTTTATTGCCTCCTCATGTCAAGGATTGGGCGCTAGCGTATGGTGGCCTAATAAAGACCATATGTATGATGAAGTTGACAGCATGAAAATTAGTGTAAATGTTCCAAAACATCTGATGAATATTTCTAATGGACGGCTTCAATCGACTGAAGAACAGAACAATGGAACCACCACCTACAATTGGGTCGTTACAAATCCGATTAACAATTATGGAGTGAATATTAACATAGGAGATTATGTTCATTTTTCCGAAGTTTATGAAGGCGAAAAAGGTCCTCTAGATATGGAATACTATGTTTTGAGAGATAACCTAGAAAAGGCCAAGAAACAATTTAAAGATGCTCCAAAAATGATGAAAGCTTTTGAATATTGGTTTGGCCCCTACCCTTTTTATGAAGACAGTTTCAAATTGGTGGAAGTCCACTATTTAGGAATGGAACACCAAAGTTCTGTTACCTATGGGAATCAATATAAACAAGGCTATCTCGGAAGGGATTTATCGAGAACAGGTTGGGGATTAAAATTTGATTTTATTATTATCCACGAATCTGGTCATGAATGGTTTGCAAACAATATTACTTATAAAGATGCTGCTGATATGTGGATTCACGAAGGGTTTACAGCCTATTCTGAAAATCTATTTTTAGATTACCACTACGGAAGCGAAGCTTCAGCAGACTATGTCATTGGAACTCGAGCAAACATCCAAAATGACAAACCAATTATTGGGACGTATAACGTAAACTCCGAAGGGTCTTCCGATATGTATTATAAAGGAGCCAATATGCTACACACACTCCGCCAACTGGTAAATGACGATGAAAAATGGAGACAACTATTGAGAGGGTTGAACAAAACATTCTACCATCAAACCGTAACCACTCAAGAAATTGAAAATTATATAAGTGAATTTTTAGAGTTAAATTTAACTGCATTTTTTAATCAATACCTTCGTGATATACGCATCCCAAATTTTGAATATTATATAGAAAATAATGAATTGAACTACCGTTGGAACAACGTGGTCAAAAATTTTGAAATGCCAATTGAAATAGAGATCAATAATGACAACCTCTGGCTCTACCCTAATGCCGCTTGGAAAAAAACAAAAATCAAGACTTCAGAAATTAGTATTGATAGAGACTATTATATTACTCACAAACAACTAAAGTAAAAAAACACATCACAATGAAAAACATTCTAACAATCTTATTATTGGTAATTAGTTTTAATGGGTTTACACAAGAATTCTCCATGGAACTTCTTAAAAATAAAACACCACGAAACATAGGTCCGGGTGGCATGTCGGGGCGGGTAACTTCAATTGATGTTGTACATTCCAATCCGGATATTATGTATGCAGGAACCGCATCTGGTGGTCTGTGGAAATCAACTTCTGGAGGGATCAAATGGAACCCAATTTTTGATAATGAAGCAACAGCCTCCATTGGTGCCGTTGCCATTCAACAATCCAATCCAAGTGTTATTTGGGTAGGAACTGGCGAAGGCAATCCTCGCAACAGTCTGAATGGTGGTTATGGTCTCTATAAATCAATAGACGGAGGAAAAAATTGGCAATTAATGGGATTAGAAAAAACGCGACACATTCATCGGGTTATTATTGATCCTACAAATCCAAATACAGTTTATGTTGCAGCAATTGGATCGCCTTGGGGAGAACATCCAGAACGAGGCGTGTATAAAACCACTGATGGTGGTAAAACATGGGTAAAAATATTATACACCAATCCAAAAAGTGGTGCAGCTGATTTAGTGATGGATCCTCAAAACCCCAATAAATTAATCGCAGCCATGTGGGAACACAAACGCGACCCTTGGTTTTTTAATTCCGGAGGAGAAGGCTCTGGACTATACAGCACCTATGATGGTGGAGAAACTTGGAAAAAAATAAGTTCGGAAGATGGATTGCCAGAAGGAAATTTAGGCAGAATTGGCGTGGCCATCTCCCCTAGCAAACCCGATATTGTGTATGCCTTGATTGAAGCCAAAAAGAACGCCTTATACAAAAGTAGTGACGGTGGTCACCACTGGGAAATGGTCAGTGATAACATGGATGAAATCGGAAATCGACCCTTTTATTATGCCGATATTTATGTTGATTCTCAAAATGAAAATCGATTGTATTCAATTTTCACCTACGTCAATGTAAGCGAAGATGGTGGGAAAAGTTTTAAACAACTCATGCCCGCTTATGGCGTCGATAACGGCATTCATCCCGATCATCATGCTTGGTGGATACACCCTACAAACAGCGATTTTATGATTGATGGTAACGATGGTGGATTAAATATCACTAAAGATGGTGGTGATAGTTGGCGTTTTGTAGGCAATTTGCCCGTAGCACAATTTTACCATATCAATGTAGATAATGAATTTCCATACAATGTTTATGGAGGCATGCAAGACAATGGTTCCTGGAGAGGTCCTGCCTATGTATGGCGTGCTCAAGGTATTCGAAACTCGTATTGGCAGGAAATAAGTTTTGGAGACGGCTTTGATGTCATTCCAGATAAGGATGACAATCAATTTGGATGGACCATGAGTCAAGAGGGTTATGTAAGTCGTTACGATTGGAAAACAGGAAACAATTATATTGTACGTCCAACGCATTCCGATGCAGATATGAACCTTCGTTTTAATTGGAATGCCGCAATCAATATAGATCCAAACTCAAATAATACCTTGTATTTTGGCAGTCAGTTTGTGCATAAATCCACTGACAAAGGAGATACATGGGAAATTATCTCTCCCGATTTAACCACAAACGATCCCGATAAATTAAAACAGCACGAAAGTGGTGGACTAACCATGGATGCTACGGGAGCAGAAAACCATTGCACAATCTTAGTCATCGAACCTTCTATGGTCGAAACAGACATGCTTTGGGTCGGTACAGACGATGGGCGTGTTCACTACACACAAGATGGAGGATCGCAATGGATCGAGGTTACTAAAAACATCAAAGGCTTACCAAAAGGAAGTTGGATTCCACAAATCAAAGCGTCCAAAACAAACAAAGGCGAAGCTCTTTTAGTTGCTAATGATTACAGACGATTCAATTATACCCCTTACGTCTATCGTACTAAAAACTACGGAAAATCATGGGAACGAATTGTCGATGCAACGGATGTAACAAGTTTTGCCTTATCAATTGTTGAAGATTCTGAAGAACCCAATTTATTATTTTTAGGGACAGACGATGGACTTTACATTTCTATTGATAAAGGGGTAAAATGGACGAAATGGACTGAAGGATTTCCAACCGTACCAGTAAAAGATTTAGTCATTCATCCACGTGAGCACGATTTAGTGATTGGGACTTTTGGACGAGCCGCATGGATATTAGACGATATTCGTCCGCTAAGGGCCCTCGCAAAAGAACAGAATTTACTTCAAAAAACTGTGCACTTGTTTGAGCCCCCTACGGCCTATCAAGCGGCGTATCAACAACCTAAAGGAAGTCGGTTTGGTGGCGATGCCCTGTTTAATGGTGAAAACAGAAAAAGTGGCGCACGGTTTTCTTATTACTTAAACATTAAAGAAATAGATACAACAACGGTTAAAGATGAAGATAAACTCGAAACTTTAACAGAAATCAAATGGGATTCATTACAACTTCAACTGTTTGATGGGGAGCGTCTTATCCGTACCCTTAAACAAAAAGTACCTAAAGAAAGTGGGATTCATTCATGGAAATGGAATATGGATGAAAAAGGCGTTGAATGGCCTTCAAAAAAAATACAAAAATCAACTCGAGAACCTTCTGGAGTTCAAGTGATTCCAGGAACCTATCGTGCTGTACTGAGTTACGGTGATCAAAGTTCGGAAACCCGTATTGAAGTTCAAAGCGATCCACGAATTCCCTATAATGCAAAAGCCGTCCAAGCGGTGTATGATAGCTCAAAAACATTTGAGCAACTTCAGCAGACAACAGCAGAAGCTGTTAAACAACTTGTTGAAAGTAATGAAATCGTTTCTGAGTTTTCTGATAAATTGAACGAAAAAGACAAGGAGTTGCATAAAGATGCTTTAAAAAACTGCAAAGAAATCACAGAAAAAATAGATACTATTTTAGCCCTTTATTTTGGGAAAGAAGATAAACGTCAGGGAATTACAAGTGACCCAGTCATTTCTGTAACAGAACGGATTGGAACAGCTTTGTATTACATTGGTACAAGACAGAATGGAATTACAGACACAGAACACAGTCTTGTTGAACACGCCAAAACAGCTATTGACAACGCTTTAAAAACCACAAACCGTTTTTTTGAAGAGGATTGGGTAGATTTTAAAACTGAGATGGAAACAAAAGACCTGTCCCCTTTCAAGAATATAAAAACATTTGAATTAAAATAACAAACACATTTTTATGCATTTGTAATTTTTTAACTAACTTTCGTCTAACTAAATTAAAAAAAATGAAAAAAACAATTCTAACTATACTACTTATTGTCAGCGTTTTGGCATGTAAAAAGAACGTCAAAAAAACAGAGACTTCCAAAACAACACAAGAAGTTATTGAAAAGACCCCCGCTTTAACAATTGTACTCAATCCTAAAAGTGAGAGTGCAGTAACAGGGACTGCTAAATTTGTAGAAATTGACGGAGTGGTTCAGATGACTGCGAAGATTAAAGGACTTTCTGAGGGATCTCATGCGATTCATATCCATGACAAAGGAGATTGTTCATCATCAGATGGAAAATCGTCTGGAGGACATTGGAACCCAACAGCCCAACCCCACGGAAAATGGGGTGCTGAAACAGGGTATCACAAAGGCGATATAGGAAATTTTGTTGTTGAAAGTTCTGAGGATGAAACCACCGTTGAGTTTAGCACAAACGAATGGTGTATTGGTTGTGGAGATCCTACTAAAGATATTTTGGGTAAAGGGGTTATTGTGCACCAAGGCGTGGACGATTTTGTATCTCAACCTTCAGGTGCTGCTGGAAGCCGTGTGAGTTGTGGCGGAATTATCCAATAAGTTAAGTTTAAACATACAGACACAAAGCTACTCTTAGGGGTAGCTTTTTTTTTACCCCGATAGCGCGGATTTGTAATCCGTGCTATACTTTTTTGATGAGGATAGAGCCACGAATTAACTCATAAAAATACTACCTTTGTGGCATGGGATTAAACAACAACGATATATTCAAAAAACTTAGAGTCGCTCATAAATTAAGAGATGACGATATTGTAAAAATTTGCAGCTTAAAAGATTTTAAAATCACCAAAAGTGAACTAAATGCGATTTTTAGAAACGAAACCCACCCAAAATACATGGAATGTGGCGATCAGTTTTTACGTAATTTTTTAGATGGACTCATCATTCACTTAAGAGGTCCCATGCCCCCAAAGGGCTCAAAACCCACTCCCGTTTCTAAAAAATAGTCCAGGTGAAACTAGAAAAATTTCTTGAGAAAAGTAACAAATCATTCAATTGACCGACTAACCTATAAAACCAACCAATTTGACATCAGAAAGTAATTTTGTAGAACTGTTGCAAAAGCACCAAAATATTGTGCATAAAATTTGCAGGCTTTACACTAATGATCCTGATGCCCATAAAGATTTGTTTCAAGAAATCACCATTCAGTTATGGAAAGCGTACCCCAAATTTAGAGGCGATTCAAAATTTAGTACTTGGATGTATCGCGTGGGGCTAAATACCTCTATCACCTTGTACCGAAAATCCATGAGACGAGTCGAAAGTCAGCGTATTGAACCTGTAGCCTATAAACTTTCTTATGAAGAATATGATGACACCAAGGACGAACAACTGAAAATGATTTATGCAGCTGTTCACAAACTAAACGACATAGAAAAAGCAATTGTTTTTCTGTATTTGGAAAACAAAAATTATAAAGAAATTAGTGAAACACTGGGAATTAGCGAAGTTAATGCACGTGTTCGAATGAACCGTATTAAAACAAAACTAAAAACTCAGTTAAACTCTTAGATATGGATGAATTAGAGCTATTAAAAAAAGACTGGGAAACGTCTTCTAAAAATTATAGAGAATTCAATAAAGAAGAACTTTATAAATTAATTTATAAACGTTCCTCATCAATTGTAAAGTGGATTTTTATAATCAGTCTTTTAGAATTTGGATTTTGGACACTTATTTCTTTAGGTTTTAATGGCAGTGAAGACTTAAAGAAAATACAAAGTTATGATGTGAATTACATCCTCTACCCTCTTACAATATTAGGCTATGTTGTGTTGATTTATTTCTTTTATGTATTTTATAAAAACTACAAAACTATTTCAGCGACAGACAACACAAAAATGTTAATGGAACGCATTTTAAAAACCCGTAGAACAGTAAGACACTACGTGATTTTTAATCTTGTTTTTATGTGTATCTCTATCGTTATAGGGGTATATATAGAGTTGACAAACAATCCAGAAGTTCAAATTCTACTCAACAGAATTGAATCGGAAGGCGATGGTAACATTACAGTATTCTATCTAATTGTTGTGGGATTAAGTATCGTAGCAATGGCTCTTGTTTCAGCGGTTTTAATTGGGTTCTACTATTTAATTTATGGACTTTTATTGAAACGTTTAAAATCGAATTACAAAGATTTAAAAGAATTGGAAACAGAGTCTTAGTTTACCATTTCCGTTTCGTATTCAAAGCTTCGTTTTCTAACAATTCTTCCTGAGGGATTACTTTCATAAAAGAGGGGTGTTGCTCAATTGCGTACTCAATTTTTTCTACGATCTGATCAATCGTCTCCTTTTCATAATCAATTTCCAAAGGGGCTTTAATTTCCATCGTCTGAAGAATATTTTTTTTCTTCACACGGATGCCTTTTTTGTCAAAAGAGCGTCGAAAACCATCGATAACAATGGGTACAACAATCGGTTTATAATGTTTGATAATATGTGCTGTTCCTTTTCGGATGGGCTTAAAAGGAGTGGTTGTCCCTTGTGGAAATGTAATCACCCAACCGTCGTTAAGAGCCTTATTAATATTTGAAATATCGCTCATTTTAACCTGTCTATTTACATTCTCCCCAGAAGCACGCCAAGTTCTTTCAATACTAATTGAGCCGGCATAAGCAAATATTTTTGGAAGCAACCCAGATTTCATTGTTTCTTTAGCCGCTACAAAATAGACATTCAATTTTGGGTTCCATAAATAACCAACATTTTTAATAGTGTCATTGCGACCACTAAGGGCTGCATTAAATACATGAAACATCGCCATGACATCCGCAAAATAAGTTTGATGGTTAGAAATAAACAATACCTTTTGTTCTGGTAAATTTCGTAGAATCTCAGAACCTTCTATTTGAAGTTCATTAAACCCTCTGTAACGTCGGTGGCTCAATACACCTGCTATTCGAATGATCCATTTTTTTAAAATCAGAAATTGACCAAAAATATTTTTTTTGAAAAGACCCATCTATTGTTTTAAATTGGAATGCAAACCTAAGCTATTTTTTTAAAACTTGATTTATCATTGTTTTAATTTCTATCAACATCATGGCGGTGGCTCCCCACACAATACGACCACTAAGTTTAAACGCTGGCACATTATAAATGCTTCCCTCAGCAGTCAATACTTCTGAAAAAACCTCCGATTTTTTGTTAAGAAACTCCGTTAAAGGCACTTCAAGAATGGTCTCAACTTCTGATTCCTGAAGCGTAAACGTAAGTGGACTCTCTGCAATCCCTAAAAAAGGAGCTACCAAAAAATTACTTGGTGGAATATAAAGAGATGATAACTCTCGAAGAACTGTAATTTTATCTGAAGATACACCAATCTCTTCAAAAGTCTCTCGTAGAGCAGTAGCTTCCTTGGAACAATCTTCAGGTTCTGGTTTTCCTCCAGGAAATCCAACTTGAGCAGAATGCACGCCTTTATACGATTTTCGAACGATTAAAACCATCCGCGTCTCACCTTCAACACTAGGGTAAAATAATGCTAAAACAGCTGCAAGTTTTGCAGATTTACGTTCTTCTTTGTAACGTTCTAATAATTGTTCACGAAAAGGAGGTGCCATTTGTAACTGTATGTCCAATCCTGGCAAACTCAATTTATTTATTTCTTGAATCGTTTTTTCAAATGCCTTAAATCTCATATCTTTCAAATTAATAAATCTATACGACCCATGCGATTTTTTTTACTTTTATATTTAAGTTGTGTTTTGATGTGTTGTGAAGGTAAGAAAACAAATACAATCAAGATCAAAAAAAAGAATCCTCCTAGCATTTCAAAAGAATTGGCTGCTGAAAAAAAAGAACCAAATTTTCTTCTAAGCGATAAAAATGTTATGGAATTTTTCTTGGACTATGACAAAAAACACAAAGAAAATACGGTTCGAATTACCACCGATTTTGGAACCATTGACATCAAATTGTTTGAACAGACTAAATTTCACCGATCCAATTTTATTTACCTTACAAAAAAACAATATTTCAATAATACGCAATTTTACAGAGTGGTCAAAAATTTTGTAATTCAAGGAGGAAATAGTGATGACCGAGAAACATCAATAAAGCGACGGAACATTGGAAAATACTTACTTCCAAATGATTACGACAAAGGATTTAAACACCACCGTGGTATGGTGAGTATGCCGAGCAAAAACATAGAAAACCCATATAAGAAGGCCTCCCCTTTTGAGTTTTTTATCGTACAACAACAAGGAGGTGCGCATCATTTAGATGGTGATTATACCATTTTTGGAAACGTAATTCGAGGCATGGAAGTCGTTGATAAAATTGCAGCCGTTCCGACCGACGCAGCCGATTGGCCGCTTCAAAATGTGTACATCAAAAAAGTTGAAATCTTAAAATAATTTTAAATTCACAAGTAAGAATACTATTTTTTAATTAAATTGTAAGAATCTTAATCGAACCTTTAAAATCATAAACCATGAATATTAATGTACCAAATTCTTACCTCAAAGTTTTTTGTTTAAGTCTTATAACCCTTATTGTAAGTTGTAAAAAAGACATGAAAACAACTCATGAAAATCCCTTATTACAAGAATGGAAAGGTCCCTATGGCGGTGTTCCTGCATTTGACACCATGGATGTTAATGACATTCAAGAAGCTGTCGAAGTGGGAATGAAACTCAATCTTGCTGAGATCGATGCAATTGCAAATTCTACGGAAGCCCCCACCTTTGAAAATACCATTGCAGCCATGGAACGCTCCGGAGCAGAATTGGATCGTGTTTTTTCCTATTATGGAATTATGAGTTCCAACATGTCCTCTCCAGAGTTCAGAGAAATACAAGCAAAACTTGCACCAAAACTATCTGAATTTTCTTCAAAAATCAATCAGAATAAAGCACTTTTTGATCGAATTAAGTCCGTTTATGAGGCGTCTTTAGTCACGCCCTTAGATGCCGACCAACAACGGGTTGTAGAACTCACTTATAATGGTTTTGCCATGCGTGGTGCAGAACTAAGTGCTGATAAGAAAGCGCGTTACGCAGCCATTGATAAAGAATTATCGACCCTCTACAATACATTTTCAGATAACGTACTTCATGATGAAGAAAATTATGTAACCTATTTAAATGCCGATCAATTGGATGGACTTTCAGAAGGTTTTATCAAGTCTGCTGCGGCCATTGCCACCGAAAAAGGAAAGGATGGAAGCTATGCAATTACAAACACTCGATCTTCAATGGATCCATTTCTAACCTATTCGACAAACAGGGATTTAAGAAAACAAGTATGGACCAATTATTATGCCCGTGGCGATAACGGGGATGCGTACGACAACAACAGCATCATTGCTGAGATTTTAAAATTACGTCGTGAACGCGTCGAGCTATTGGGTCATAAAAATTATGCTGAATGGCGTTTACAAGATCGCATGGCAAAAACACCCGAGAATGCATTGGCTTTGATGGAAGCCGTTTGGCCAGCATCTATTGCACGTGTTCATGAAGAAGTAGCAGATATGCAAGCAGTAGCCAATACAAATGGCGATAACATTACTATTGAACCTTGGGATTACCGCTACTATGCCGAAAAAGTGCGGGTGGCAAAATACGATTTAAACAGTGATGAAGTAAAACAATACCTTCAACTCGACAAGTTAAGAGATGCGATGTTTTATGTTGCTGGACGTTTATTTAATTATGATTTCACAGCAGTTCCAGAAGGAAGCGTCCCTGTATTTCATCAAGATGTGAAAGTTTGGGAAGTGACGGATAAAGATACAGGAGACCATATTGGTCTTTGGTATTTAGATCCGTATGCACGTCAGGGAAAACGTTCTGGAGCATGGGCAACAACCTACAGGATTCACACCACTTTTGATGGCAAAAAAACAGTTCTGGCTTCCAATAACTCTAACTTTGTAAAACCTGCAGAAGGAGAAGCTCTATTAGTTTCTTGGGACGATGCAACCACCTTTTTTCATGAATTTGGACATGCGTTACATTTCTTTTCATCGAATGTAAAATACCCTACTTTGAACGGGGGTGTCAGAGATTATACAGAGTTTCAATCTCAATTGTTGGAACGTTGGTTATCGACTGACGAAGTAATCAATCAATTTTTAGTGCATTACAAAACAGGAGCTGTAATCCCACAAGAATTGGTTGCAAAAATTAAAAAAGCGGCTACATTTAACCAAGGTTTTGGAACTACCGAATATTTAGCTTCTGCATTGATGGATATGAAACTTCACCTTGCAGATCCAGAGAATATTGATATTGATGCGTTTGAAAGACAAACCTTAGCAGACCTAAAAATGCCTTCTGAACTTCCAATGCGTCACCGCACACCACACTTTGGACATGTATTTTCTGGAGAAGGATATGCCACAGCTTACTATGGCTATATGTGGGCAGATGTACTGACAGCAGACGCTGCAGAAGCATTTCAAGAAGCACCAGGTGGATTTTATGACAAAGAAGTTGCAAAACGATTGGTGAAATACTTATTTGAACCCAGAAATTCTATCGATCCTGCTGAAGCTTACAGACTGTTTAGAGGACGTGATGCTGAAAAAGAAGCCTTGATGCGCGACCGTGGTTTTCCTGTTAACTAAAAAGATAATTTATGAAATAAAAGCTTATTCAATGGAATAGGCTTTTTTCTTATACACAGTAAAAAACTATCAAAACAAACTAAGTTAATAGTTTTTATTTATAGCTTTGTAATCTCAATACCAACGATTATGACCATCACCCAACTCAAATATGTTTTAGCAGTAGCTGAACATCAAAACTTCACAAAAGCAGCTGAAAAGTGTTTTGTTACACAACCAACGTTGAGCATGCAAATTCAAAAACTTGAAGACCAATTAGCCATTCAAATTTTTGATCGCAGTAAAAAACCAATCGAATTGACCGAAGTTGGACGCAAAATTGTAAATCAAGCAAAAAATATTGTCAATGAAGCAGATCGTATTACCGATATTGTGGACCAACAAAAAGGGTTTATTGGAGGGGAGTTTAAACTAGGAATCATTCCAACTGTAATGCCAACCCTTTTACCGATGTTTTTAAAATCCTTTATCAAACGTTATCCAAAAATAAAGCTCAAAATAGAGGAACTGAATACCGATGAAATTATTCAACGTATCAATGATGGACATTTAGACGCTGCCATAGCGGCTACGCCTTTGAAAAATGAACAGATCAAAGAACGTGTGTTATTTTATGAACCTTTTGTTGGATACATTCCTAGCAATCATCGGTTGACTTCCAAAAAAACAATAGAGGTTTCGGACTTGGACATTAATGATATGTTGTTATTAGAGGATGGACATTGTTTTAGAGATGGAGTCCTTAATTTATGTAACGCCAAAAAGACCAAAGATCTTAATGAATTTCAATTGGAAAGTGGAAGTTTTGAAATGTTGGTTAAATTAACGAATGAAGGCATGGGAATGACGCTTCTGCCCTATTTACATACCTTAGATTTAAAAGAAAAAGAACAAGAAAAATTACATTATTTTAGTGAGCCTTCACCCGCAAGAGAAGTCAGTTTGATATACCATAAAAGTGAGTTGAAAATTCAGATTATTGATGCACTTCATAAGATTGTTTCTGGAATTATTCGGGGGGCAATTGCATTTCAAAATGTTCAAATTATTAGTCCCATTCCAAAATAAAAAAAGTGGCCCCTCGGCCACTTTACAGATTAATTTTATAAAAAGACTAATTCAAATAAACCATACATTGTTTCAAATCTGGATTGGATGTAACCAAATTTTGAATGAATAATTTTAATTCTTCTATTTCGTATGGCAATAAACGTTGAAGTGCTTTTTGAACTTCTTTGCAAAAAAGGGTCGTATCAAAACTCACCTTATTCAGCACCGTTTTGGTGTACTCAAACATTGCTCTTGACATTCTGTAAAAAATTAAAGTTAATAAAATGTAATGGTGTTGAATAGGCGTGTATTTAATGATAATTTGTCTAAAATTAGTAAAAACTAAAGACACCTCGTAAACTTTAACACTATCTTTTGATTTTTTATTGTTTCAATTTCAGAGACCACTCGAAGTCAAAAGAAGAGACCTCATCACCAGATGAATCAATGCCATTAGCCGTTAAAATTAATGTTTGCCCCTCACCAGTAGCAATCGCATTTTGTAAGGCTTGATCTACCAGATTTCCTTGAGTACAAGAGAAAGTGATAACACCTTTTGCTTTTTTACTGAAAGTGGCATTGTTTTTAATGACCAACATTGATATATTTTTTTGTGCCGCTTGAATTTTCATCATAATCAAAGCCCCCGTAGATAATTCTGCAGCCATCCCTTGAACTGCCCAAAACATCGATTTAAAAGGATTCTGATTGATCCAACGGTGCTTCACAACCACTACACATTTTTGGGCATCAATTGATTTTGTCCGCACGCCAGTAAGAAAAGCAGAGGGCAATTTCAAGAGTAAAAAAAGATTGAGTTTTTTTGGTGTAAAGTTCATAAGTGCTTCTATAATGATAGCTAAGATAGGTATTTTTTAAAGATCTAAAATTGTTAATTTTATGTTAAAATATAATACTATGTTATACATAATACCTTTTTATGTATTAGGTTTGTCACAAATTAATCGTAATGAAAATCGAAAACACAAAAGCACAGATGCGAAAAGGTGTTTTGGAATTTTGCATATTGTCCGTCTTAAAAAATAATGACGCCTATGTTGCCGAAATTCTAAAAACACTCAAAGAAGCAAAAATGCTAGTAGTTGAAGGGACCATTTATCCTCTTCTAACACGGCTGAAAAATTCTGGCTTGCTCAACTATAGATGGGAAGAATCTACCACAGGACCTCCAAGAAAATATTATACACTCACTAAAAGTGGCGAACTATTTTTAATTGAATTGACAACCACATGGAATGAACTTCACAACGCTGTAAATTTAGTAACCCTCCAAAAAAACACAAAAAAATGAACAAAACTGTAAGCATAAATCTAGCCGGTTGCTTCTTTCATATTGATGAGGATGCATATCAAAAACTTCAAAATTATTTTGAAGCCATTAAAGCATCACTACACAACACAGAGGAGGCCTCCGAAATTATTGCAGACATAGAAGGGCGTGTCTCAGAACTGTTTTCAGAACGTATTAGAACAAATCAACAGGTTATATCAAACAAAGAAGTCGATGAGATCATTTCTATTATGGGACAGCCTGAAGATTATAAAATAGATGAAGAACCTTTTGAAGAAACTCCTAAAAATGAAAAATCCGACAGTCAAAAAAGACGTTTATTTAGAGATCGAGACAATTCATACATAGGAGGTGTATCTTCTGGTTTTGGGTATTATTTTGGAATAGACCCACTAATCATAAGACTTTTATGGGTGCTCTTAATTTTTGGAGCAGGAACAGGACTTTTATTATATATTATTTTATGGATTTTAATTCCTGCTGCAAATACAACAGCCGAAAAATTATCAATGATGGGAAAGCCCATCAACATTACCAATATTGAAAAAAAAGTAAAAGAAGAGTTTGGTAATGTTAAAGAGAGCCTGGAGCGCGTTAAAGACAGTGTGAACTCAGGAACTCTCAATGATATGGGGAAAAACATCCAATCTAAATCACGTTCATTTTTTGAAACGATTGGGGATCTTATTTTGCTCTTCTTTAAGTTAATTTTCAAGATAATTGGAGTCTTCTTTATAGTTCTAAGTATTGTCATCTTAATTGGATTCTTTATCAGCTTATTAACCGTTGGTATTGCAGAGGCCGTACATTTTCCAGGAATGGATTTTGCAGACTTAATCAATTCCTCAGGCTTACCACTTTGGTTGGTTTCTATTTTAGCACTGTTGATTACTGGAATTCCAATGGTCTTTATTTTAATGTTGGGCTTGCACATGGTTTCCAAACGCATGGGAGGATTCAATCGTTATACTAAATTTTCTCTATTTGGCGTTTGGTTCATCGCTTTGATTACACTCATTATATTTAGTTTTAAACAAGCCGCCGATTTTAGAGTAGATGCGAGTGTCACAGAACAAGCAGAACTGCCAATCACAAGCATGGATACTTTGTATTTAGAAATGAAAGGGAACCCTTTTTATTCAAAATCATTTCATCGCAATTCTGAGCTTGAAATCATCTATGATGAAAAGGATAGAAAACGAATATATGGTTCGGATGTAAGACTGATCGTGCAGTCCACAAAAGATTCTACTGGGACTATTTCAATTGAAAAAAAAGCATCTGGAGTCGATTATTTAAAAGCTAAAGATCGTGCTAAAGCGTTGGATTATAAATATGAATTCAAAAATAACACACTCTACTTAGATGGTTTTTTCCTTACAGATACAGAACAAAAATATAGAAGACAGAATATTGAAATTATTATACAACTGCCTATTGAGAGTGTGTTGTTCGCAGATGAAAACACCTATTCTTACCACAGAAATTCTTCGAGATATAACGATATTTTAGATAATGGAAACGAAGAGCATTATCTAAAAATAGCCCATAAATCCATGCAATGCTTGGATTGTCCAAACCTAAATCAAAACCAATAACCTAAACCTAAATTATCATGATGACCCTTATCAAATTTATCAGTCTCGCCATTGTAAGTCTTGCCTTAAACGCTTGCCAATTTAACTCCTTTCCATTCAATAAAGGGGTGCGTGGCAACGGCGTTGTAGTATCCGAACAACGCTCCTTTAATGATGAATCCTTTAACAGTATCGAAGTAAGTAATGGAATCGATCTTTTCCTTACACAAAGTGAAAGTCCTAGTATTTTAGTTCAAGCAGATGAAAACATTCAAGAGTTAATTATTAATAAAATTGAAAACGGAACTCTTAAAATTTATATGGATAAAAATTCCCACAATGTTGCCTCCAAAAAAGTAATTGTCAATTTTATCACTATAAAAAAATTAAAAGCTTCAAGTGGTAGCGAAGTTTTTAGTACCAACACACTAAAAGTTCCCCGTCTTGATTTGAGCACTTCGAGTGGAAGCGAAATTGAACTCTCTATTGAAACCACATATATTACAAGCAGCAGTTCAAGCGGCAGTATTTTAAACTTAGAAGGAAAAACTAAAGAATTCGTGGGAAATGCTTCCAGTGGGAGTCAATTAAATGCTTCAAAATTAACAGCTCAATTCTGCGAAGTAAAAGCGTCGAGCGGTGCTGATTTATCCGTAAAATGCTCAGAAGAGTTTGATGCAAATGCTTCTAGCGGTGGAAACATTGAAAATCACGAAACTTCCCTAAAAACATCTGTTAAATCTTCATCTGGAGGACATATAAACACTAAAAACTAAAGCCTATGGAATCACAGTATTCAAAAGTTTATTCTGGTAGCTTCATTGTAGTACAATTAATTACACAAAACCTAGAAAAAGAAGGCATCACACCCATTGTTAAAGATGAAACAGAGTCTGCACGACTGGCTGGTTTTGGAACTCCAACTTATGGATTTCAAGAACTGTATGTACACGCAAGTGAAAAGAGTAAAGCAGAAGCCATCATTGCCACCACATTAGCAGAATTTTAAATTAATAGTTTCATATTGTTCTAAAGATTGTATTTTAGTAAATCCAAATAAAATTACTTAAAATGAAAAAACATCTTTTTTACATCAGCTTAGTTTCTCTATTTGTAGGCTCCAGTCAATCGATTGAAATTCCTGTAGATACAATTGTTACAACCACCCACTACACTACTGTCAAAGGAATCAAATTTGATTATACTGCGGAAACTGGGATGCAACCTGTTTGGGATAAAGAGGGCCTACCGATCGCTAGTTTATTTTACACCTATTACACGCGAAATAATATAAAAAACAGAGCTACACGCCCCTTAATCATTTCCTTTAATGGAGGGCCAGGGTCAGCCTCCGTTTGGATGCATGTTGCTTATACAGGTCCTCGTATTTTAAATGTAGATTCTGAAGGCTACCCAGTTCAACCCTATGGATTTAAAAACAATCCAAACTCGATTTTAGACGAAGCCGATATTGTTTTTGTCAACCCTGTAAATACGGGATATTCCAGAATGCTCCCAAATAAAGAAGGAGAAATGCCCGATCGAGAACAGTTTTTTGGAATTAATGAAGACATTAAATATTTAGCAGAATGGATCAACACATTTGTAAGTCGAAAAAACAGATGGGAATCTCCTAAATACATCATTGGTGAAAGTTATGGCGGCACCCGTGTGATGGGCTTGTCTTTGGAACTTCAACAAAATCAATGGATGTATCTAAATGGTGTGATTTTGGTGTCCCCGGCAGATTATAAAGTCTTACGTGTTGGAGGCCCCGTTTCATCCGCATTGAACCTCCCCTATTATACTGCAACTGCTTGGTATCACAACAAATTACCTGAAGCACTTCAGTCCAAAGATTTATTGGAGATTCTTCCAGAGTCTGAAGCTTACGCCATTGACACACTCATTCCTGCATTGGCAAAAGGAGGATTTATTGATGCCGATGAAAAAATGGCAGTCAGTGAAAAAATGGCCTATTATTCTGGCTTGAGTCAAAAGGTCATTTTACAACACAACTTAGATGTACCAAATTCATTTTTTTGGAAAGAATTACTTCGTGATGATACAGGACAAACTATTGGTCGATTAGACTCTCGCTATCTAGGAATAGACAAAAAAGAATCTGGAGACAGACCTGATTATAGTGCAGAACTTACCTCTTGGTTGCACTCATTTACACCTGCCATCAATCACTATATTAAAAGTGAATTAAAATTTAAAACGGATTTAAAATACAATATGTTTGGATCTGTTCGTCCATGGAATAACGATGATGACAATACGCGTGACAACCTTCGATTGGCAATGGCACAAAACCCGTATCTAAAAGTGTTAAATCAATCAGGATATTACGACGGAGCAACCACCTATTTTAATGCAAAATACACCTTATCACAAATAGATCCGAGTGGAAAAATGAAAGATCGCTTTACGTTTAAAGGGTATCGCAGTGGACATATGATGTATTTGCGTGACCAAGATTTAATTCAGGCGAATGACGATTTAAGAGCCTTTCTTAAAGAATCGTCCGCAAATGGAAAGGTCGCAAAATACTAATGCAAACACCCCTTATAAGCATTCTGATTCCCTTTAAAAACACGGAACTCTATTTAGGCGATTGTATAGATTCTATTGTAAAACAAAGCTATTCAAATTGGGAACTGCTAATTGTGGATGATGGTTCTACAGATACAAGTTATGAAGTCGTAAAAAAATACACCAACAATGAGAACAGAATCCACTTGTTTAAAAATGAGGGAGTTGGAATTATTGAAGCATTAAGAACGGGCTATAAACACGCTAAAGGCACTTTTGTCACACGAATGGACAGTGACGACGTGATGGCTTCTAATAAACTTGAACAGATGCAACAATCGTTAGTAACGTATGGCGAAGGGCACTTAGCTCTGGGGCATGTTCGTTACTTTTCAGATGAAGGCATCGGAAATGGCTACAAACGCTACGAAACTTGGCTTAATGGATTGACTTCCAAAGGTGCTAATTTTGATGAAATTTATAAAGAGTGTGTCATCCCTTCTCCCTGTTGGATGGTTTACAAAACAGACTTGGATCGCTGTGGAGGGTTCGTACCAAATACCTATCCAGAAGATTACGATTTAGCATTTCGATTTTATAAACAGGGACTAAAATGCATCGTTTCCAATGAGTTGTTGCACCATTGGCGCGATTATCCAATTAGAACCTCCAGGGTTGATGCGCATTATGCTGAAAATTCATTCTTAGAATTAAAAGTGAATTATTTTTTAGAGCTGTCGCATGACAAAGAAAAAACAATCGTGATTTGGGGTGCTGGTACCAAAGGAAAGAAAGTAGCCCAATTACTTATTGAAAAAAATACCCCCTTTGTTTGGGTTTGTGATAACCCTAAAAAAATAGGAAAGGACATTTATAATCAAACCCTAAAACCGTTTGAATACCTGAACAAACTCATAAGTTACCAAAGCATTATTACCGTTGCAAATCAAGACGCACAAATAGAAATCAAGCATTATTTCAACATTCACAAAAAGACTGCGATGAAGGATTATTTCTTCTTCTGTTAATCAAATCAAATTTTAGTTTTTATATTTGACAACACAATCCATAAGATGCAGTTTTTACACCCAGAATTTTTTTACGCACTTCCAGCACTGCTCATTCCTATTTTAATTCATTTATTTCAACTCAGACGTTTTAAAGTTCAAGCGTTTACAAATGTAGCCTTATTACAAAAAATACGCTTTCAAACCAGAAAGAGTTCGCAACTGAAAAAATGGCTCATCCTATTGATACGACTCTTATTAATTGCAAGTATTATTACAGCGTTTACTCAGCCCTTTCTATCCAATCAATCGGCTCAAAAAAACACTTCTGAAACCGTTATTTATTTAGACAATTCCTTCAGCATGCAGGCAATTGGCTCTAAGGGTTCTCTATTAAATCGAGCCGTTCAAGATGTCATTACTGGGTTTGATGCGACTGAAAAAATTGGAGTTTTTACCAATTCTCAAAGTTACAAATCAACTTCTCTTAAAGATTTAAAAACAGAGTTACTATCTCTGAAATACAGTCAAAATCAGTTGGACTTAAATACGGTAATTCTAAAAGGAACTTCCTTGTTCTCAGATTCCAAAACAAGTTCAAAAACACTTATTATAGTCTCTGATTTTCAACAACAAGAAGACGAAACCCTATCGGTTGTGGACACTTCTATACGCGTCATTTTAGTGCCTTTAAAACCAATTAATACCGCAAACTCTTATATTGAATCGGTAGCTTTAGAACCCTCTTTAAATGCTAATTATTCCTTGAATGTCAGTGGCAAAACAAACCGCACAACAGACGATCCCATCTCTGTAACTTTATACCAAGACCAGACAGTTATTGGAAAATCTATTTTAGAAAAATCCAAGGGTTACAAAACAACTTTTGTGCTTCCAAACACCTTAGAGTTTGCCGGTAAGCTTTCTATCGAAGACACTCAAATAACTTACGATGACACCTTTTATTTTAACATCCCAAAAGCCGAAAAAATAGGGGTTTTAGCAATTCACGAGAATAAAAATTCTACGTATTTAAAGAAACTCTATGCAGGGGAAGAATTTATATTTCAAAGTCAAAATTATAAAACTCTTGATTACAGTCAAATTAAATCCCAAAATCTTATTGTCTTAAATGGATTAACTGAGATTTCATTGGTTTTAAAAAACAGCCTCGAAACGTTTATGGAAAATGGAGGTGTGGTTGTTATGATTCCTTCAAAAAATGGGGATTTAAAATCTTATAATCAATTTTTAGCATTACAAACAAAGTACAGACTTAAACCGCTGCAAACTCAAGAAAAACGCATCACTAACATTGCGTTCAAGCATCCTATTTTAAAAGATGTTTTTGAGGAACAAGTCACTAACTTTCAATATCCAAAGGTTCAATATTATTACCCACTCACAACCTCAACAAACAGTGTATTATCGTTTGAAGACCAACAGCCTTTTTTAATTCAGTTTAAAGCATTATTTCTATTTACTGCGGCGGTAGAACCCGAAGCTTCTAACTTTGTAAATTCGCCATTAATCGTTCCAACATTCTATAACATTGGAAAATCGAGTTTAAAAACACCTCCTCTAAACTATTGGATTGGGGCTGAAAATAAATTTGATATTAAAATAAATTTGCAAAAAGACCGTATTTTAAAATTAGCCAACAAAACCCGTCAATTTATTCCATTTCAAACAAACTTTAACAATAAAGTAAGCATCACAACAAAAGACCATCCGAAGGAATCTGGTCACTTTTCAATCTTAAAAGATACAGATACCTTAACCCTTGTGAGCTATAACTATAATCGAAATGAAAGCCAGTTGAACTATGCCAATCTTGCAAAAATTAAAGGGGTTTCGATTGAAAATTCTTTGGACACTACACTTAAAAATATAAAAATTGAGGCGAATGTGACTTGGTTGTGGAAATGGTTTGTTATTTTTGCACTAATATTATTAGCTTTTGAAATGCTCATCTTAAAATATTTTAAATGAACGTACTTATAAAATCAGCTACCATTCTTGATGAAAAAAGTGATTTCCACAATCAAACTCAAGACATATTAGTTGAAAACGGTTTCATTACTCAAATTGCTAAATCTCTCAAAAATCCAAACAAATATCCTGTAATTTCTTTAGAAAACCTCCATGTCTCTAGTGGTTGGTTTGATAGCAGTGTCTCATTTGGAGAGCCCGGTTATGAAGAACGTGAAACAATTGCAAATGGATTAGAAGTGGCTGCGGCATCAGGGTTTACAGATATTGCCCTTAACGCAAATACAAACCCCGTGATTGACTCTCACTCCGACATTTCATTTGTAAAATCAAAAGCAGCGCATTCTGCAACCAGCCTCCACCCTATTGGCGCCCTCACCAAGGGGAGTAAAGGTATAGACCTTGCTGAATTATTTGATATGAAATCTGCTGGAAGTATTGCATTTGGAGATTATAAAAAATCCATTGAAAATCCAAACCTGCTCAAAATTGCTTTGCAATATACTTCAAGTTTTGACGGCTTAGTTCACTCGTTTCCACACGAACACAGAGTAGCTAAAAATGGAGTGATGAATGAAAATATCACGAGTACACGAATGGGGCTCAAAGGATTGCCGCCACTGGCAGAAGAGCTACAAATTGCACGTGATTTATTTCTCTTAGAATATAGCGAAGGAAAACTCCACATTCCAACAGTTTCGACTGCAAAATCAGTTGCTTTAATTCGCGAAGCAAAAGCAAAAAAATTAGACGTCAGTTGTAGTGTCGCGATCCACAATTTGATATTTACTGACGAGAGTTTAAATGACTTTGATACCAACTTTAAAGTCAACCCTCCTTTGCGAACACCAACCGATATACAAGCTCTTATTGCGGGACTTAAAGATGGGACGATAGACATGGTCACTTCCGATCATAACCCAATTGATATTGAGTACAAAAAAATTGAATTTGATTATGCCAAAAACGGCACTGTTGGACTGGAAAGTGCTTTTGGAGCATTAAATACCTTATTCACAACCAAAAAGGCCGTACAATTACTTACAAAAGGAAAAGAACGCTTTGGTTTAAATTCACAGAGTGTCGCCATTGGAAACGCTGCACAGTTGAGTTTATTCAACCCTTCAAAAAAGTATGTTTTTGAAGAAAAACACCTGCATTCAAAATCCAAAAACTCACTCTTTTTAGGTTCAAAATTAAAAGGAACGGTTTACGGCATTATTGCTAATAACACCACTTCAATACCGCTTTAAATGATCGATAATAACGATATTAAATCTGGAAAAGGTAGCGCAGTTATAAGTTATTTTTATCTCCTAGGAGTTTTGATTGCCTACTTCACTAATTCAGATAAAAAAAGTCAATTTGCTTATTTTCATATCCGTCAATCCTTAGGGTTATGGCTGTCTTTTATGGCACTAGGCTATCCTATAGGATACTTTGATAGTTGGCAAATTACGGGTTCATTTTGGATGGCATTTGGAATTCTATTTATCTATGGGTTTTCAACGGCATTATCGGGCAATATGATTCCTGTTCCCCTAGTTGGAAACCTCTATCAAACGGCTTTTAAAAACATTAAATAAAATGAGTGCTCAGCTTCCGTTAATTCATGTAACCAGACCATCCACACTCAAAGAAAACGCCCCCTTATTGGTGATGCTTCATGGGTATGGCAGTGATGAAAATGATTTGTTTTCGTTTGCGACTGAACTTCCAGAAGAATTGTTCATCATCTCCATTAGAGCTCCTTACCCACTCCAACCGAGTGGAAATGCTTGGTATGCGATTAATTTTGATGCAGAACAAAATAAATGGAATGACAACGATCAGGCAAAATCTTCAATGAAACTTTTGATGGATTGTATTGACAAAGCTTGTAAACACTATCCTGTCGATCAAAATAATGTGACGCTATTGGGCTTCAGTCAAGGAACCATTTTAGGAATGGCAACCGCTTTGAATCATCCCACTAAAATTAAAAACATTATTGGCTTAAGTGGTTATGTTAATCATGACATTCTCCCTGATAATTTAGAGGAATTAGATTTTTCAAATTTAAATTTCTATTGTTCTCATGGCACTGTCGATCAGGTAATTCCAATCGACTGGGCACGACAAACACCGGTGTTTTTAAAGTCTTTAAACATCCAACACACCTACAGTGAATTTCCTGTGGGACATGGCGTTGCTCCGCAAAATTTCTATGAGTTAAGAGATTGGATTTCAACTAAAATTTAGCACTCCTATAACACTGTTTATTCAGGAGATAATTCTGTTGCGGTTTCATCAGATTTCTCAAGGTAAATTTCTGATTTTGAAAGCTCTAACACTTCAATTTTAGATTTAAATTTTTTGATATCTTTTTCATATTTATCAATAATACTTTTAGAGTTCACATACTGGAACACATTGACTAGGATAGAAAACAGAAATAAGTAAAGGTATATTTTTCCTTTCATTTTAGAGAGATATTTGTAGTTGATCGTAAGCGAGATGAACATTTGCAGGCAAACTTTTTTCTAGGTCTTTATGAAACCCTAAATGATGACTCAGATGCGTCAAAAAAGCTTTTTTTGGATTTACACGTTTGATAAACGCCAAGGCTTCATCAAGGTTAAAATGAGAGACATGAGGCTCAATTCGTAAGGCATTAATAACCAAAACGTCTAAGTTTTGTAGTTTTTCAACTTCAGGATCTGAAACTGTTTTTGCATCGGTTATATAGGCAAAGGCATCCATTCGAAATCCAAAAATAGGCAGTGAATTATGGAGCACATTAATAGGCTGAACTAACGTGGGTCCAACAGTAAAAGGAATATCCGTAATTGGATGTGCATTTAAAGTCAGTACACCAGGGTATTTGTTTTCGGTTGCAAAAATATAATCAAAACGTTTATGAAGCGATTTTAAGACCCGTTCATGAGCATACACATCAAGTGCGCCCTGTCTATAAAAAAATGGTCTTAAGTCGTCCAACCCTGCGGTATGATCACTGTGTTCATGAGTAAAAAGAACAGCATCTATCTTAGTGCAATCGGTACGTAAAAGCTGCTGTCTAAAATCTGGACCACAATCAATTAGGATTGTAAAATCGTCCCACTGAACGAGTGCAGACACTCTAAGACGCTTGTCTTTAGGGTCTTCACTTAGACATACAGGGTGAGTACTTCCAATAATTGGAATCCCCTGCGAAGTTCCGGTGCCTAAAAATGTAATTCTCAATGAATGATTAATTTCAACAAAAATAGGCTATTTTTTTTGTAAGCTATTCTAAAGTGATACCTTTGTGTGGTAACCCCGTTAATTTTAAAGATGGAAATAACGCTTAAAGGGGATGCTGTAATTGAAAGCATTCCTTCACTAAAAGACAAAGCTTTAAGAATCAATTTAAATGAAAATATTTACGGAACTTTTGCGGAAATTGGTGCTGGACAAGAAACTGTAAGACATTTTTTTAGAGCTGGAGGGGCTTCAGGAACCATTGCAAAAGCCATGTCTGCTTATGACAAATCTTTTAGCGATGCGATCTATGGCACTGAACAAGAGAATCGATATGTAACAGAAGATCGATTGAAAAAAATGTTATCTCACGAAGTTAAACTCATTGAAAATCGTCTTTCTCGAGAAGAATATCCAAATAAAATGTTTTTTAGCTACGCGAATACCGTCGCTACTATTGATTTTGCGAAACGTTTTAAAGGACATGGATGGGTTGGAATACGCTATCAAGTTGATTCCAACCAAAAACAATACAATGAAATTACACTCCATATTCGATTTAAAGAAACAGATGCTCGCTTGCAACAAGAAACACTTGGAAAACTAGGAACCAACCTCATTTATGGAGCGTTTTACAAATACAATCAACCAAAAAAATTATTGCGTTATTTATACGATCACATTGATAAAGATCAGTTAGAAATTGATACTATTAATTTTTCTGGACCTTCTTTTCAGGAGGTAGATAACCGATTGATGAGCTTACAGCTTTTAAAAAACGGAATGACGGATGCGGTTATGTTTGCTCCCGATGGAAACAATGTTTTACCGGCACGTGTGTTGTACAAAAAAAATATATTAGCGTTTCGAGGAAGTTTTCGACCGGTGACGAAAGTAAATATGGATATGTATGAACAATCCTATCAACTCTTTTTGAGCGAAAACAAAGTTAAAAAAGAAAATACTCAAGTTATATTTGAGATTACCTTATCCAACCTAAGAGCATCTGGAGGAGAAATTGACGAACAAGACTTTATGGACCGAGCACGCTTGTTGTGTTCTCTCGGACAAACGGTACTCATCTCTAATTTCCAAGAATATTATAAACTTGTTGAGTACTTTAATCTCTATACCAAAAACCGTATGGGCTTATCCATGGGAATCAATAACTTAATTGATATTTTTGATGAGAAATATTACCGCCACCTAAGTGGAGGAATTTTGGAAGCCTTTGGAAAACTCTTTAACAAAGATCTCAAAATCTATTTATACCCAATGTTAACGGAAAATAAAACCATGACCACTAGTGAAGACTTGAAGGTGCATCCACGTATGAAGGAACTCTACAAATATTTTAAATACAATGGGAAACTCGTTGATATTAAAAATTATGATCCTGAAATTCTGAATATTTTCTCAAGGAAAGTTTTAAAAATGATTTCAAATGCGGAACAGGGTTGGGAAGAAATGCTTCCAGAAGGAGTTTCTGATATCATCAAAAAACAAAAATTATTTGGGTATGAAGGGTAATTGTGTCCCATAAACTCATAAAAAAAAGCGACCAACAGGTCGCTTTTTTTATTTCAAAATCTGATCCGTATGTTCTTTCGTTTTAACTTTTAGGATGATGTCTTCAATGACTCCCGCTTCATCAATCACAAATGTAGTACGATGAATGCCATCATATTCTTTGCCTATGAATTTCTTAGGACCCCAAACACCAAAGGCATTAATGACTGTTTTATCTTCATCCGCGAGTAATGGATAAGGAAATCCGTATTTTTCTTTAAAATTAGACTGGCGTTTAGCACTGTCTGCACTTACCCCCAAAATATCATATCCTTGGGCTGTAAAACGACTGTAATTATCACTTAAATTACAGGCTTCAACGGTGCATCCAGGAGTACTGGCTTTTGGATAGAAAAATAACACCAGTTTTTTTCCTTTGTAATCGGCTAAAGAAACGGCGTTTCCGGCCTCGTCTAAAGATTGAAAATTTGGAGCGGCATCGCCTATTTGTAATGTAGTCATAATTAGTATCTTTGATTAATACAACAAAGATAAACGAATGACAAAAACTGAGAAGGTAAATTTTGTTATAAAAACCTTAAAAGATTTTTATCCTGAGATCCCTATCCCCCTAGATCATAAGGATCCGTACACCCTTTTAATTGCTGTATTGTTATCGGCACAATGTACAGATGTGCGTGTGAATCAAATTACTCCTCTTCTGTTTGCCAAGGCTGATAACCCTTATGACATGGTAAAAATGTCTGTAGAAGAAATCAAAGCCATCATACGGCCTTGTGGGTTGTCACCCATGAAGAGTAAAGGGATTCATGGACTGTCACAGATTCTGATAGACTCCCACAACGGACAGGTACCACAAAGTTTTAGTGCTTTAGAAGCCCTACCTGCCGTAGGACATAAAACCGCTAGTGTAGTTATGGCACAGGCGTTTGGTGTGCCTGCATTTCCTGTGGATACACACATTCATCGCCTTATGTACCGCTGGAACTTGTCGAATGGTAAAAATGTGACACAAACTGAAAAAGATGCCAAACGCTTGTTTCCAAAAGAATTATGGAACGATTTGCACTTGCAAATCATTTGGTATGGCCGGGAGTACTCCCCTGCCCGTGGCTGGAATTTAGACGCAGACATCATTACCAAAACCATTGGACGAAAGTCTGTTATTGACCAGTATTATAAATAGAACCGTTAGCACACGTTTGTAACTATTGTATAGGTTTATAAAGCCGTATTCTAATTAATCAGAGATTCAAATTTATGTCCTTTATACACAGAAACATTCAAGGCTTTTGAGTAATTCAAAAGAAAATTGATGGTTTCAGTTTTAGGTTTTAAGGTGTTGGAATCCGATGGATTTTCAGTGTAAAGTTTTGCCATTAGCCTGTCATTGTTAGTTAGTTACTACTACAACGACAAAACATCTAATTTATTTCATCTGGCCATTAATTTGTCAAAACAATATTGTGTTTTTCAATTAATTTACGAAGATTAATCAGGGCATACCGCATCCGTCCCAAAGCCGTATTGATACTCACCCCCGTATTTTCAGAAATTTCCTTGAAACTCATATCGTTATACATACGCATCACGAGCACCGATTTTTGTTCTTCTGGTAACTCTTCTACCATCGCTCTAACATCATGAACAATTTGAGATTTCACCAATTCTCCTTCCGCATTCAGGGCACCATCACTCAGCACCGAAAAGATGTCAAAATCGCCGCTGTTATTAAATTTAGGCATGCGGTTATTTTTTCTGAAATGATCGATCACTAAGTTGTGAGCAATTCGCATCACCCAAGGTAAAAACTTACCTTCTTCATTGTAATTGCCACGTTTGAGGGTTCGTATGACTTTTATAAAGGTATCTTGAAATACATCTTCAGTCACATCACGGTCATAAACCTTAGAATATATAAAACTATACAACCGTTGTTGATGGCGTTTTATGAGAATTGATAGTGAGGGTTCATCACCTTGAATGTATTGACTTACGAGAGTAGCATCGCTAATAGATTGAGAATTCATAACATTACTTTTAGAAGTACATTTAAAATGTACTTGGTTAAAAAATATAAAAAGTAATATTATTCTATAAGCGTTTATTTATTAGTTTGAAAATCAAAATAACAACAATCTAAGTAATTTTACAAATTTATTTTAGTTTTTATCCTTAAGAAGACCCAAGACCGCTATAATGTTTTTTATATTAATGGTATCTTTGCAATCAAATTTTAACGTACTAAATGCCACAAGACCTTTCAAAATTAAGTCCAAAAGAGCACATTCTAATTAAGGGTGCAAAATTGCACAATCTAAAGGATATAGATGTTGCAATTCCACGCCACAAATTGGTAGTGATTACTGGACTTTCTGGTTCTGGAAAATCGAGTTTGGCATTTGATACCTTGTATGCCGAAGGACAACGGCGGTATGTAGAAAGTTTGTCGAGTTATGCCCGACAATTTTTGGGGCGTCTCCACAAACCAAACGTCGATTATATAAAAGGCATTGCACCTGCCATTGCTATTGAACAAAAGGTCAATTCCACCAACCCGCGATCTACAGTTGGAACCACCACCGAAATTTATGATTATTTAAAATTACTTTTTGCGCGTATCGGAAAAACCTACTCTCCAACTTCCAACAATGTCGTGCGAAAAGATACCACCAGCGATGTCATTAATTACATTAAAACACTCAAAACAGGCGATAAATTGCTCCTCCTTGCTCCCATCCATTTGGAAGAAGGTCGAACGATGGAAAATAAACTTCAAGCGCTTCAACACCAAGGATTCGCACGAATTAAGGTTGGAGATGCTGTGGAACGTATTGAACAAATTGAAAATTTTAAAAAACTGCCCACAACACTCCATCTGGTGGTTGATCGTATTATTCTTAAAGACGATGACGATTTTTATAACCGTTTGGCAGATGCAATTGAAATGGCGTTTTTTGAAGGAAAAGGACGCTGTATAATTGAAAAATTAGAAAATTCTAAAACACGTGAATTTAGCAATTCATTTGAACTTGAGGGTCAAAAATTTTTAGAACCCAGTACGCATCTCTTCAGCTTTAACAATCCATACGGTGCCTGTCCCAAATGCGAAGGCTATGGTGACATCATTGGTATCGATGCAAGTCTAGTCGTTCCAAACACCTCTCTTTCGATTTATGAGAATGCCGTGTTTCCTTGGCGTGGTGAAAGCATGAAATATTACAGAGATCAACTTGTGAATAACAGTCATAAATTTGACTTTCCAATTCATAAACCTTACTTTGAATTGGAAGCCAAACACCAACAGTTATTATGGGATGGAAACTCTCATTTTACAGGACTCAATGCCTTTTTTGAAGAATTGGAATCCAAAGCCTATAAAGTTCAAAACCGTGTAATGCTATCGCGCTATCGCGGAAAGACAAAATGCGGAAGTTGTCAGGGGAAACGCTTGCGAGAAGAAGCTAATTTTGTGAAAGTTGGTGGCGCTTCAATTACGGATTTGGTTGAATTATCCCTCAAAGATTTAAGAGCATTTTTCAAATCCTTAAAACTGGATGCGAAAGAACTAGAAATTGCCAAACGTCTTCTCAAAGAAATTAATAACCGCCTTGAATTTTTAGCCAATGTTGGATTGGACTATTTGACCTTAAATAGAAGGTCAAACACCCTGTCTGGGGGCGAAAGTCAACGCATCAACCTGGCAACCTCACTCGGAAGCAGCCTTGTGGGGTCTATGTATATTTTGGATGAACCAAGTATTGGACTCCATTCTAAAGATACCGAACGCCTTATCAATGTATTGAATGCATTGCGAGATTTAGGAAATACGGTGATTGTAGTGGAACACGATGAAGGCATTATGGCTGCTGCCGATTATATCATCGATATTGGTCCCGAAGCAGGAACTTTTGGTGGTGAAGTCATGGCGAGTGGGAGTTATAAAACACTTTTAAAAAGCAATACTTTGACGGCACAATATCTCAATGGATCTCTAGAAATCGAAGTTCCCAAAAAACGGAGAACGTCAAAATATAGTGTAACCATCAAAGGAGCTCGAGAACATAATTTAAAAAATATCGATGTCACAATTCCGTTAAACATGCTCACAGTTGTGACCGGTGTTTCTGGAAGTGGAAAAAGTACGCTTGTCAGACAAATTGTATTTCCAGCCTTGCTTAAATCCATTGGAGGATATGGCGAAAAAGCAGGTGAATTCACAAGTATAGAAGGCAATTTTAGTACCGTTAAATTCATTGAATTTGTAGATCAAAACCCAATTGGACGTTCTTCACGTTCCAATCCTGTGACCTATATCAAAGCCTATGACGATATTCGGGCGTTGTTCGCCAAACAAAAGTTAAGCCTTTTAAGAAATTACCAACCCAAACATTTTTCATTTAATGTTGACGGAGGACGTTGTGAGACTTGTAAAGGAGAAGGAACAGTCACTATTGAAATGCAATTCATGGCAGACGTCCAATTGCTTTGTGATGCTTGTGATGGAAAACGCTTTAAAAAACAAGTGTTAGAAATTAAGTTTCATAACAAAACAATTGATGACGTTTTAAATATGACTATTGATGATGCAATCGCTTTTTTTGAAACACATAAAGTGACTAAAATCAAAACAAAACTCCAACCACTTCAAGATGTTGGTCTGGGGTATGTGACACTTGGGCAAAGCTCTTCAACCCTTTCGGGTGGTGAAGCACAACGTATAAAGCTAGCCTCCTTTTTAGGGAAAGGATCGAAAGCAGAAACAGGTTTGTTTATTTTTGATGAACCAACAACCGGACTGCATTTTCATGACATTAAAAAACTACTCAAATCCTTCAATGCACTGATAGACAAAGGGCATTCTGTATTGGTGGTCGAACACAATTTAGACCTAATCAAATGTGCCGATCATGTGATTGATTTAGGTCCTGAAGGCGGTGCAAACGGAGGGAAATTATTAGCAGAAGGGACTCCTGAGTTTGTTGCCAAATCAAAAAAATCTTCTACTGCTGAGTTTCTTAAAAGTAAATTGACTTAATTTTTAAGTTTAACTAGCTTACTTTCAATTAATTAAAAATCAGCTCCAATTCTTGGCATACTGTTTGGTAATACATAGTTATATTAACTTTTAAAACGCTGTATTATGAAAAAATTATTTTTAACACTCGTTACTTTAACCTTTTTTGGAACCCTAGCAGCCTCTACAGTTCCAAATCATTTGAGAACTAATAATTCTTTCGTATTTAATGAACAAGGAATTGAATTTGCCATTTTTCACGATGGACAATTTGATTTTAATGTATTAAGACAGCGTCAAAATTTTGTTCAATTTTCAAATCATAATGGACTAAATATCAGCTTTAATACAGGCTATGATTACAGTGCTTACATTCAGTATGACAACTATGGGGCGGTAATTCAAATTGAAAACACCCCTATTTATTATGATTATTACGGACGAATCAGTCAAGCAGGAAGTGTACGTATAAATTATGACCACAGAGGTCGTGTATCTTGGATTGGCAACATGCAAATTCACTACAATCGCTATAACAACTCACACTGTATTGGTTATGTGAATCGCATCAACCGTTATTATACGCCTAGCGTTTGGTATTCTTATTACAGTGTTCCAAACATTCAGTATTCTGTAGTTTTCAATACTCCTTACAGAAGACATTATACACCTGTAAGATATTATTACGAAAGACCGTACAGAAACAACCGCCGTCCAATTGTATATAGAAATCGACGGGGTCCAAATAGGGTAGCTAGCACCCGATCGAACCATAGTGACCGCTATAGAACCAGAGGCGAAACAAGAAGAACAGTAAACAACACTTCACGCTCTGAGAACCGCCAAACATCACGATCGACTACGCGGTCAACAACAAACCGATCTAATAATAGAGTTGCAAGTTCTAACCAGAGAGTGCGAACAAATACGCCAAATGTGGTAAAAAGCAACAAAGTGGTAACAAAAAATTCAAGAGCAATTGCACAAAGAACACCAAGAACAAGTGCTAAGAAAACGTCTATACAACGAAGAAGATAATAGTTTAGTTAGTTGAAAACTCCGTAGCTGAATATCCCATATCATTACGGAGTTTTTTATGTTTAATTCCGAAGTTTCTGAGCCAATTGTTGAGTCAACGATTTACGACTGTAAGCCTCTAATCCTTTTGAATCTACTTTTAATTGTTGAGTTTTATACGCTTCAAAATGCTGCAATAAAAGTGTGCGGAGTGCTGCTGCTTCGTCATATCTAAAATAAGTCCCAGACCGTGTTTGATTTAAAATGGTCTCAATGTCAGAAGTCTTTGGCCCAATAGCGATTATAGGACGTTTAGAACCCATGTATTCAAATAATTTTCCGGGAATAATGTATTCCGTTTCCTTAGAATCTTCTTCAATAAGCAATAACAGTTGCGTTTTTTTCTGATAGTCTAAAACAGCGTTGTGAGGAATATATCCAATGGTAAAAATATAGCTCTCCAACCCATAACTTTGAATCGTTTCTAATACCTCTGTACTAAGAGAACCAATAAGGTTTAGCTGAAACGCCGCCGCAAAATCTACGGATTCTTTTATTAAGTCTGATAACACCTTCCATAAAACAAAAGGATTTCGTCCTTCGAGTAAGGATCCAATATGGGATAAGGTGAACTTAGAATCTAAGGAACTGTCGTCTGTGATTTGAAAATCAAACCCATTCGTGAGAACCGTTATTGGTTGGGTTGTTAACTCTAAAAATAGTGTTTTTGTTTTTGGACTTGTTACCAGTAATTCATCTGCATTTTGAAGCACAACAGCTTCTAAGTTTTTATGTTTTTTTTGTGCAAAAGAACGAAGTTTTAATTTTTTATGATATCCTATATGAGTCCAAGGATCTCTAAAATCAGCCACCCATTTAAGAGCATGTTTTTGTTTTAACTGCAAACCGATCAAATGTAAACTATGGGGTGGTCCGGTGGTGACAATGGTATCAATTTGCTGGGATTTAATGTATTCCGACAAAAAAGAAACCGAAGGGCGTACCCAGGAAATACGTGCATCTGGAATGAAAAAATTACCTCTGATAAAAAGGAGTGCTTTTTCTATAAAAGATTGTTTTTTGGGATTTGAAATGAGTCCTTTAGACAAATCCGATGTTTTGGACTTCGAAAAAAAATGTGCCCATTTATAAGGTTCGCTTATCGGAGTTTTTAAAACTGTTAAATCAGAACGCAGCTCCGATACCAATGAAGTATCTGTAAGGGGATAATTGGGTGCATCAGGACAATACACAATGGGTTCTATGTCAAAATCGGGTAAGTATTTTACGAACTTCAACCAACGTTGAACACCCGGCCCACCAGCAGGCGGCCAATAATACGTAATGATGAGTACCTTTTTCACGATGGTTTTCTATAAATTAGAATTCCTTGACCTAAAATTAGCAATACCAATAAAATACTACTAACTAAACTAATATTTGAACCTGTTGTCACAACGGAGGGGTTAAACTTAAATACTACGGTATGCGTCCCTTTAGGAATTTCTAAGCCACGAAGGATATAGTTTACGTTGTAATGTTTTACTTCTACACCATCAATAGTGGCGTTCCAACCATTCTTATAGTAAACCTCCGAAAATACTGCAAAGCCATCTTCAGTGGTCTTGGTTTCATAAACCAAATGATTGAGTTTATAATCAACTAATTGAATTGAAGCCATGGAATCTTTCACAAAACGTTTGGATTTCAAATCTGAAGCATTGGCTATTGCTGTTGTTTTTGTATTTATTTTATCCAACGCTAAAATTTCTTCATCTGGCGTTTCAAATGATTCAATTGCATCTACAAACCAAGCATTTCCATTGGTATTTTCATTTTCAAAATACAGGACTTCACCTTCTTTATTTTGATAAATAATATACTTGGTATTGAGCATATTCAGAACTTCAAAGTTAGTTTTGTCGATATGAAATTCTTGTACCGCTTTAAAACGACGCAATTTTGCAGCATGATATCCTTCTATTGAGTTGTGAAAATAAGACGATTTAGTAGAATTATCAGACCTATCAAGAACTCTAAAATTTGTGGTGTCTTTTAATAATTCTTTATCAATTGTACTTGCCTGATACGGACGATCTACTTTTAGTGCTGAAACAAAATTGTCATTATTCACATAACGACGGTCCACCCCTACCAGATCCAAAATAAGAAGGAGTCCCAAAATAACGATTGTAGTGTTTTGAGTAATTTTTTGTTTGAGATAGATAAAAATCAATCCTCCAACTGCTAAGACCAATAACAAAGTTCGCAATGCATCTTCTGTAAAAATAGCACTGCGATCTAACCTTAAAGCTTCTACAAAAGAAGCTCCATAATATTCTTTAAATTGTCCATCACTGCTTCCAACAAAATCAAATAAGCTGTTTTTGAAAATTAAAAATACTACTGTTAATCCTGCAACAATTCCCAATGACTTTTTTAAGGCCTCTAATTTCGTTTTTGAGCTTCGATCTTTATGAAATAATTGCGCCAATCCTAAGGCAGCTAACAAAGGGATACACAGTTCTAAAAGGACTTGAATGGAACTCACTGCTCTAAACTTATTATAGAGTGGTACATAGTCAATAAAAAAATCAGTGAGAAACGATAGGTTTTTTCCATAGGATAATAATAAAGACATCAAAACACCAGCAATTAACCACCATTTGAAACGGCCTTGGTATAGAAACAATGCCAACACAAAAAGAAAAATCACAACGGCTCCAATGTAAGCGGGTGCTTCCACAATAGGTTGATCGCCCCAATACATGGGTGCTTGTTTAGATTCCTGAAGTGCTTGTATAGGCGTTGCTCCCAAAGCTCTGAAAGCCTTGTAGGTCTCCGAATCTTTTCCAATATCTTCTCTATTTCCTCCGCCCATAAATCGAGGAATGAACAGATTAAATGTTTCTAATTTACCATAACTAAATTGCGTGATATAGTCCTTATCCAATCCTGTTGTTTGCTCTTTAGGACTGCCATCGGGGTTGATTGTCAATTCACTCTTTCCGCGGGTGCTTTCTTTGGCGTATTCGCTAGTGGCCATCAAATTAGTGGCATTCATAGAAAACGCAAAAACAGCGGCTATAAACAGAACAGCAGTAGCTTTAAAAAATGCGGGAAGTTCTTTTGATTTGATTGCATGTACTAAATATGTAATCCCTAAAATTATAATTAAAAACCCTAAATAGTAAGTCATTTGTGGGTGATTGGTCACAAGTTCTAAACCAGACGCTAGTGCCGTGATTATAAACCCTAAATAATAGCGTTTTTGGAAGGTCAAAATAATTCCAGATAATACTAGCGGCATATAGGCAATTGCATGGGCTTTGGCATTATGTCCTACTCCTAGAATGATAATCAAATAGGTAGAAAACCCGAACGAGAGGGCTCCCAAAATAGCAATTTTATAATCGATTTTTAAAACTAGTAATAAGATGTAGAATCCTAAAAAGTATAAGAAGAGATAATCGGCTGGACGGGGTAAAAAACGAAGTGCTAAGTCCAGTTTCTTAATATAATTGTGAGGGTATTTAGCACCGAGTTGATAGGTTGGCATGCCCCCAAAGGCACTGTTGGTCCAATAGGATTCGGCGTCATAAGCGTTTCGAAAGTCGATGTGCTGTTTGGCCATTCCTGTGTATTGGACAATATCACTTTGATAGATTTTTTTTCCTTTTAGAACGGGATTGAAATATAAAACAGCCACAAGAGCAAACCCTAAAATCACTAAAAAATGGGTGCCAATTTGTTTTAAACTCAGGTTCATATGGACTGTTATTTATTCAATTTCTTCATAATCGACATATTCTCCAACATTGTTATTTGAAGATTTAGAATTTGGCATTTTATCAATACTAATCTCTCCTTCCTTTTGGGTTGGTGGTTTTGGAGCCGATTGATTTCTAAAATGGGATTCTGCTTTTTTTGCAATCGATTTCACTATAAATGGTGCCAATAGGCGCATCAGATATTTGAAAATGGTATAAACCAAAACAAAAATGAGGAGTGTTTTTAGCAATCCAATAAAAGACGCAGTTTGTAACATCGGTAGATTATTTTTTCAAAAATACAATTCTTATTTATATTATATAAATTATTATATAAAATGATTACACACAAGAAAAAAGAGTACAATTAATTAAAAGTATAAAAAAAAATATGTAGGTTTGGTAAAAGTCTATTTAAATGAAAATTCTATCTAAACTTATTACTTTTATAGCTCTGTGTTGTGTATGCAGCACTGCTCAAGCACAATATACCGATGTTATAAACTCGAATCGACCAGGCGCCTCCCAAAGTGCGTTTTCTGTGGGAACCAAAGTATTACAGTTTGAAGTCGGTCCGTATATGATTAAAGAAAAACGAGAACTTTATCCAAAGTACGAAGTTTCTGGATATGGGGTTGATTTTGCAGCCCATTATGGTTTTTGGAAAGAAGCTCTAGAATTAAATATCCAAGGGACGTTTCAAAAAGATACACAAACCTATCCCTCCTCGATTGTGGATGTAGAGTATGGTCGTGCAAACTTTAAAAACCTCAATATTGGAGCAAAATATTTGGTGTATGACCCTCATAAAAACAAAGACAATAAACCAAACTTGTATAGCTACCATGCTAATAGAGGTTTTAAATGGAGTAGTTTGATTCCCGCCGTATCTGTAATTGCTGGTGTGAATTATGACACTAAAGACAATCCATATACAGCTCCAACTGTTGAAGGACTTAGTTATCGTGGAGGTTTAATTACACAAAACAATTTTAATGGAGGTTGGGTCTTTATTACAAATTTTATAATGGACCGCATTGGAAGTGAAGAAACAGATTTTCATTACATTCTTACACTGACACACTCCTTCAATCCAAAATGGGTAGTTTTTGGAGAAACACAAGGCATAAAAAGTGAGTTTTACGCAGATAATTTGCTTCGATTTGGAGGCGGTTATTTACTGAATAAGAATTTACAATTTGATACGGCTTTGACATTTAATACCAAAAACACACCATCCGTTTTAAGTTTAAGTTTTGGTGCATCGTACCGATTAGATCGCCATAAGGATAAAAACAACGTTGATAACGGGACTTCTGCAAAAGACCAAGAGAAACGAAAATCGCGCTTCAAAAATGAAGATAAAAGAAAAAAGAAGAAGAGAAGTACTAATTTTGAAGAGGACTAGAACAGCATGATTACCATTAAAGAAGCGGTTTCCAAAAAGGAGATAAAACAATTTGTGACATTCCCTTTTTCACTCTATAAAGACTCCAAGTATTGGGTTCCCCCAATCATTAGCGAAGAGATTAAAATATTTAATAAAAACACCAATCCTGTACTCCAAAATGCGGATGCTCAATTGTTTCTAGCTTATAAAAACAATACGATTGTAGGGCGTGTTGCCGCCATTATTAATTGGACAGAAATTGGACCTAAAGGCAGTAATAAAGTTCGATTTGGCTGGATGGATATGATTGATGACATAGAAGTCACAAAAGCTTTATTGGACACTGTAGAGTCCATTGGAAAAGCGAATAACTTAAACTATATGGAAGGGCCAATTGGGTTTTCTAACTTAGATAAGGTAGGTGTTCTTACCTATGGCTATGACGAGATTGGTACCATGGTTTCTTGGCACAACCATCCCTACTATGTGGAGCACTTAAATCAATTAAATTTCAAAGTTGAAAAAGAATACCTAGAACACAAACATCAGTTTAGTGATATTGAAATTGAAAATTCTAATCTACTTGAAAAGGTTATTAAAGAGCGTTACAACTTAAAGGCTTTAAATTTTACGAGCACAAAAGATCTGATGCCGTATGCAGATAAAATGTTTGATTTATTTAATGAAAGTTATGCATCCTTGTCGTCATTTGTGGCAATTACAGACATTCAAAAAGCATTTTTAAAGAAGAAGTTTTTAAACTTCATAAACCCAGAATACATTAAGTTTGTGGTAAATGAGGCCGATGAATTAATTGCTTTTGGGGTTGTAATGCCTTCTTTTGCAGAAGCCTTACAAAAAACAAAAGGTAAGTTATTTCCTTTTGGGTTTTTGCATATTTTAAAAGCTAAGAACTCAAAAAAAATAAATTTTTATTTAATTGGCATCCATCCTGAATATCAAAAAAAGGGCGTCCATTCCATCCTATTTAGTGCATTTCATAAAACTTTTAAAGAGAAAGGAATTCTAGAATGTCGAAGAACTCCAGAATTGGCAAATAACTTAGCAGTTCAAAAATTATGGCGCAATTTTAATCCTGTATTGATTAAAAAACGATGTACGTATCGAAAAGATTTGTAGAACTACTCACCCATTGCAGCTGCAACAGAAGCCGAAAGACGCTTATAAACTCCTTTTCCTAAGCGTTCTCTAATCACTGAAAATGCTTTTAACGTTTCGTCCACATCTTCTAACGTATGCATAGAGGTTGGTATTAACCTCAGCAATATTAAGCCCTTAGGAATAACAGGATACACTACTATTGAACAGAAAATTCCATAATTTTCACGAAGGTCTTTTACCAAGGCCATCGCTTCAGGAATACTTCCTTTTAAGTACACAGGAGTTACACAACTTTGGGTGGATCCTAGGTCGAATCCTCTCTCACGTAATCCCGATTGCAATGCATTTACAATCTTCCAAAGGTTTTCTTTAAGTTCAGGCATGGTACGAATCATATCCAAACGTTTAAGAGCGCCTTTTACCAACTGCATTTGCAAGGATTTTGCAAACATTTGTGAGCGTAAGTTATATTTTAAATAATCAATAATTTCTTGATCAGCAGCAATAAAAGCACCTGTACTTGCCATTGATTTGGCAAAGGTTGCAAAATACACATCAATCTCATCTTGAACGCCTTGTTCCTGTCCTGCACCTGCTCCCGTTTTTCCAAGCGTTCCAAAACCATGTGCATCATCAACTAAAAATCTAAAATTAAATTTGTCCTTTAATGCTGCAATTTCTTTTAGCTTCCCTTGTTCGCCTCGCATTCCAAAAACACCTTCTGAAATCACTAAAATACCTCCACCAGTATGTTCGGCCATTTTAGTCGCACGTTCTAGGTTTTTTTCTAAGCTTTCAATATCGTTGTGTTTGTAAGTAAAACGTTTTCCCATGTGTAGCCGAACCCCATCAATAATACAAGCATGCGAATCCACATCATAAACAATAATATCATCCTTTCCAACCAACGCATCAATTGTGGACATGATTCCTTGATAACCAAAATTTAAGAGATAAGTCGCTTCTTTACTTACAAATTCTGCTAATTCGTTTTGTAATTGTTCATGTAGTGAGGTATGACCAGACATCATTCGAGCGCCCATTGGATAGGCAGCCCCGTAATCATTGGCAGCTTCGGCATCGACTTTTCTAACTTCAGGATGATTTGCAAGTCCTAAATAGTCATTTATACTCCATGTGATGACGTCCTTACCTTGAAATTTCATGCGGTTGGAAATCTGACCTTCCAGTTTTGGAAACACAAAATAACCTTCTGCTTGGCTTGCCCATTTACCTAAAGGGCCTTTGTCTTTATATATTTTTTCAAATAAATCTCTCATCATAATTCCTAGTTAGTTTGCGATACAAAACTATATAATAATATTCTTAATACATAATAATTTAAGCAATTAAACAGAAACGAATATTGTGTTGATGATTTGGTATTAGAAATTTGAGAGTGATTTACTTAATAAATTCAATGCCTTGTGCAGCGACTTCATTTCTTTTATCAAAAAAACCTTGGTTTTCCATCCATTGGTCATTAAATACTTTACTCATGTATCTTGATCCGTGATCTGGGAAAATTAAAACAACAACATCCGTAGGTTTAAAAGCACCTTTTTGATTGAGTTGTTTTACGGCCTGAACAACCGCTCCGGATGTATAACCTGCAAACAAACCTTCTGTTTGCGCCAGCTCTCGAGCAGTATGCGCACTTTCTTCGTCCGTTACCTTGATAAATTCATCGATTGAATCAAAATCGGTAGCTGTAGGAATTAAATTTTTCCCAAGTCCTTCAATACGGTAGGGATATATTTCATTGGGATCAAACTCTCTGGTTTCGTGGTATTTTTTCAAAACCGAACCATAAGCATCTACTCCTATGATTTTAATATCTGGATTTTGTTCTTTTAAATATTTTGCAGCCCCTGAAATGGTACCACCAGTACCGCTACATGCAACCAAATGCGTAATCTTACCTTGGGTCTGCTGCCATAACTCTGGCCCTGTAGATTTGTAATGTGCCTCTGTATTTAAACTATTAAAATATTGGTTTATATATACTGAGCCTTTAATTTCTTTGTGCAAACGTTTGGCGACTTCGTAATAGGAACGGGGGTCATCTGCATTTACATGTGCCGGGCATACATAAACTTTTGCTCCCATACTCTTGAGCATGTCAATTTTATCTAAAGATGATTTTGAACTGACCGCTAATACACATTTGTACCCTTTAATGATACTGACCATTGCAATACTAAAACCCGTGTTACCAGAAGTTGTTTCAATAATCGTATCTCCTGGTTTTAGAATGCCTTTCTTTTCAGCCTCTTCAATAATATGAAGCGCAATACGGTCTTTAGAGGATTGTCCTGGATTGAAACATTCTAATTTGGCTATAAACGTCCCCGGAGAACCCGACAAAATGGTACTTAACTTCACAAGAGGCGTGTTTCCAACGAGCTCCAATACATTATCAAATATCAATTTATCTTTATTTACCAAATTTGTGATTTTTGTGTGACAAATTTACACTATTTTTTTCAAACCTATTTTATAATGGATTCTAGATCTAATAAAAAAGCATACTCCGCAGCCACTTCTTTCAAGGCTTCAAAACGTCCAGAAGCACCGCCATGACCTGCCTCCATATTGGTTTTAAGATAGAGTTGAGATGTGTTTTTGTTTTGAGATCTTAAGCGTGCAACCCATTTGGCTGGCTCCCAATATTGAACTTGGGAATCGTGAAGTCCCGTAGTTACTAACATATTTGGGTAGAGCTTATTGGTAACATTGTCATAAGGCGAATACGATTTCATGTACTCATAATAGTCTTTTTCATTAGGGTTCCCCCATTCATCATATTCTCCAGTAGTAAGCGGAATACTATCGTCCAACATAGTTGTTACCACATCCACAAAAGGAACCTGAGCAACCACTCCATTGTATAATTCAGGAGCTAAATTTACAACTGCTCCCATTAATAAACCACCTGCACTGCCACCCATAGCATACTGATGCTTGGCAGTAGTGTACTTATTTTCAATCAAATATATTGAACAATCTACAAAATCTGAAAAGGTATTTTTCTTGTTAAATAATTTTCCATCTTCATACCATTGACGGCCCAAATATTCGCCCCCTCTAATATGAGCAATTGCAAAAATAAAACCACGATCTAATAGACTCAGTCGAACCGTTGAAAAATAAGGATCTATTGTGTTTCCGTACGAACCATACGCATACAATAACAATGGAGTTTCGGACGATTTTTCAGTATCCACATGGCGTATCAATGAAATAGGGATTTGAGTTCCATCCGCAGCCGTTGCCCATAAGCGTTCTGAAGTGTAGTTTTCTTTTTTAAATTTACCTCCTAATACTTCTTGTTCTTTTTTGATGGTTTTTGTCTTAGTAACCATATCGAAGTCAATTATAGATGATGGAGTTGTTAAAGACTGATAGCCATATCTTAAAACGCTGGTATCAAAATCAATATTAGTGGTGGTATAAGCCGTATAGGTTTCACTCTCAAAAGGAAGGTAATAACTGCCTGATCCATCCCAACGTTTTATGTGGATTTGATTCAGGCCATTTTCACGTTCCGAAACCACCAAAAAGTCTTTAAATATTTCGATGTCTTCAAGTAATACATTTTCTCGGTGTGGAATTACATCGTTCCAGTATTTTTTTTGAGTTTGAGTTTCAGAAGTTTTAGAGAGTTTAAAATTTTGAGCCCTATCGGCATTAGAAACGATATAAAATGAATCTTCGTAATGTGAAATACTATACTCTAAACCGCGTGTTCTGGGTTGAAATACTTTAAAATCACCATCGGGAGTGTTGGCATTTAAAATTTGATATTCAGTCGTTAAGGTGCTGTAACTCACAATAACTAGATATTTTTTAGACTTGGTTTTATAAACGCTCACTCCAAAAGTATCATCAGTTTCTTCATAAATTAATTCATCTGATTTTTGATCGGTATTCAGTCGGTGTTTGTAAATTGCTTCCGATCGTAAGGTTGTTTCATCTTTCTTTGTATAAAACAGAGTTTTATTGTCATTTGCCCACGTACTCCCCCCTGTCGTATTTGAAATCTCATCCTTTAAAACTGTATTGGTTTTAAGGTCTTTAATATGCAATGTGTATTGACGTCTGCCTGTGGTGTCTATGCCATAAGAAACCAAATCATTATTGAGGTTTATGTTCAACCCTACCAATCTAAAATATGAATGATCTTTAGCCATTTCATTACAATCAAACAAAAGTTCTTCCTCTGCTTCTAAGGTTTCCTTTTTTCGAGTGTAGATGGGATAATCTTTCCCTTTTTCATATTTGGTGATGTACCAATACCCATTGTACTTATAAGGAACAGAACTGTCATCTTCTTTGATTCTTGACTTCATTTCTTCAAATAAAGATGTCTGAAACTCCTTTGTGTGCGTCGTATGGGCATTATAATAATCATTTTCTTTGTTGAGATAATCAATCACTTCCGGATTTTCTCTATCGTTTAACCAATAAAATTCATCAACACGTACATCGTCATGAATTGTTAAATTTTTAGGAATTTGTTTTGCTAATGGAGCGTTTGGTAATTCAGACATTGAGTTTTGAGTCTTAGTATCACAAGAAAAAAGTGAACTTATTAAAATGAGAGATAAGAATTGGCGTTTCATAACGGAGTAAATTAGGGGTTTTGAGGTTCTAAACTTACAAAAAAAATTATTATTTGCTTAAGATTTCTAAAAGATTAGTGTGCATTTCATCGGTATAATCTAAATGCGTCACCATTCTCAACTTACCACTTCCCATATCACTTACAAGTATATCATGTGCTTTTAAATTATCTAAGAACAAGGTTTCAGGAAAGTTTGGGTTTAATTTAAAAATGACAATGTTTGTTTCTACGGGTTCAACACTTGCAACAGCTTCCAATTGCTGCAAAACTGCGGCAATTTCTTTCGCTTTTTGGTGGTCTTCTTTAAGGCGATCGTAGTGGTGGTCTAATGCATAGGAAGCTGCTGCTGCGAGCGATCCTATTTGACGCATGCCACCGCCCAACATTTTTCGAATGCGTAAGGCGTTGTTCATCAATGCTTCATCTCCAACCAACATAGAACCCACAGGGGCACCCAATCCTTTGCTAAAACATACAGAAATCGTATCAAATACAGCCCCATACTGAAGTGCTGTTTCAGATTTTGCAATGAGAGCATTCCACAAACGAGCACCGTCTAAATGAAACCCTAAATCATGGGCATCACAAACCGTACGAATGTTTTTAATTTCATCAAAATCCCAGCAAGCGCCTCCTCCTTTATTAGTGGTATTTTCCAAGGTCACTAAAGAAGTTAATGGGCTGTGATAAAAATCGGGCGGATTAATGGCGGTTTCTACTTGTGTTGCAGTCATCATACCACGATGTCCATCTACAAGCTGACAGGACACGCCACTATTGAAAGAGACGCCTCCACCTTCATAATTGTAAACATGGGCATACTTATCACATATCAATTGCTCCCCAGGTTGTGTATGAAGCTTAATAGCCGTTTGATTTGCCATGGTTCCAGAAGGAAAAAACAAGGCTTTTGGTTTTCCAAAAAGGGTTGCAACTCGGTCTTCTAAGGCATTCATCGTCGGATCTTCAGCGTAAACATCATCGCCTAGCTTGGCCGTCATCATGGCGTCCAACATCCCTTTAGATGGTCTTGTAACGGTATCGCTTCTTAAATCTATTTGCATGCAATTTATTTTGGATATAAAACTACATATTATTTTAATTCTATGCTATAAATTCTATTTTTGTATTTCGAATTAAAATTATGATAACACACGATCACATTAAAGATCTTTTTGAGCGCCTTGGAGCGTTAAGGAGGTATCTTTGACTTAGATGCCAAACGCATCGAAATTCAAAATGAAGAAGAAAAAACCTTTTCGCCTGATTTTTGGAACGATTCGAAGGCCGCTGAATTACTCATGAAATCGTTACGAGTCAATAAGAAATGGGTAATCGATTTCGAAAAAGCACAAACCTACAACGAAGATTTAGAAATTTTATTTGATTTTTATAAAGAGGGCGAAACAACAGCTGAAGAAGTTGAAACACAATTTGAGCTTGCTTCCAATTTTTTAGAAGATCTTGAATTCAGAAATATGCTTTCTGAGGACGGGGATGGACTCAGTGCTGTATTACAAATTACTGCGGGTGCTGGAGGTACCGAAAGTTGTGATTGGGCGAGTATGCTCATGCGGATGTACATCATGTATGCCGAGAAAAATAATTTTAAAATCAAAGAGCTCAACCTTCAAGATGGCGATGTGGCAGGAATCAAAACCGTGACACTTCAAATTGAGGGAGATTTTGCTTTTGGATGGCTTAAAGGAGAAAACGGCGTACATCGTTTGGTGCGAATCTCTCCTTTTGATAGCAATGCCAAGCGGCATACAAGTTTTGCGTCTGTTTATGTCTATCCGCTTGTGGACGATACCATTGAAATCGATATCAACCCAGCGGATATTGAAATTACTACGGCACGTTCGAGCGGCGCTGGGGGACAAAACGTGAATAAGGTTGAAACAAAAGTACAATTAACTCACAAACCTTCTGGGATTCAAATTTCATGTTCTGAAACACGCTCACAACATGACAACCGATCAAGAGCAATGCAAATGCTAAAATCGCAATTGTATGAAATTGAACTCAAAAAACAATTGGCACAGCGCGAAGATATTGAAGCAGGTAAAATGAAAATTGAATGGGGAAGTCAAATCCGGAATTATGTTATGCATCCCTACAAACTTGTAAAAGATGTACGAACGGCAGAAGAAACTGGCAATGTTGATAATGTAATGAATGGAGAAATTACTCCTTTCCTAAAAGCCTATCTAATGCTTATGGGGCAAAAAGAAAAACAAGAGACCTTATGATAATAATTTACCACAACAACCGCTGTCGCAAATCACGTGAAGGACTTCAAACCGTTCAAGCGTCTGAATTACCCTATGAAGTTATTGACTATATTTCCAACCCTCTGAATGAAAAAGAACTCGAGCAAATCATTACAATCTTGGGAATCGCACCCATTGATCTTGTGCGAAAAAATGAAGCGATTTGGAAGTCAGATTTCAAAGGTAGGGAATTGTCAGACAGAGAATTAATTAAGGCCATGGCAACCCATCCAAAACTCATAGAACGCCCTATTGTGATCCATAAAAATAAAGGCGTTATTGGACGCCCTAAAGAAAGAATTCTTGATATTCTTTGACATTCGCTGCCCTCTTTTTATTTAACACAATATTAACCAAAACAAACCATTTTGCAAGTTACTTTTGGGCACAAGTTTTAACCAATGATTAACAAAAGTCTCTTATTTTTATTCGCTTTAATTTTATCTAATAGTTCTTTGATGGCTCAAAGTGGATTAGATTCTTTTGTGGTTTCTGGAACCATTCTAGAAAGAGAAAGCCAGTCCCCACTCGAATATGCGACCATCGCTTTTTATAGTTCTATTGAAAATAGGATTGTTGGAGGAGGTGTTACAGACAATAAAGGAAATTATAGCATTGTAATCCCCAAAGGAATTTATGATATTTCTTTTGAGTACTTCTCACTTATGACACGCATCAAATCCAATTATAACATTACTCAAGATGTTAATTTTGGGATCACTGAACTGGAAGCAGAACTGCAATCATTAGAAGTTGTTGACATTATTGCTGAAAAAACAACGGTTGAAATTAAGTTGGATAAAAAAATATACAACGTTGGAAAAGACCTTACTGTAAGAGGCGGAAGCGTGAGTGATGTTTTAGACAATGTTCCTTCTGTTTCTGTAGATATTGAAGGGAATGTAGCGTTAAGAGGGAATCAAAATGTACGGATTTTAATAAACGGAAAACCTTCTGGGTTGGTAGGATTGAATTCAACGGATGCATTGCGACAATTACCAGCGGATGCGATCGAAAAAGTAGAAATTATCACCTCCCCCTCTGCACGCTATGATGCCGAAGGGACTGCCGGAATTCTGAATATTATTTTGAGACGAAGCAAACTCCTTGGATTAAATGGTGCTGTCATTTTAAATGCAGGACATCCCGATCAATTAGGGGCTTCTGGAAATATTAATTACCGAACAGGAAATATAAACATCTTTAACACTTCAGGTTATTCTTACAGAAATAGCCCAGGCAATTCTACTACAAAAACCGAATTTTTCAACACTGAATACGACGCTGATGGACTGCTCATTCAAGATGAGCCAAATACATTTCGGAATGAATACCGAACTTTTGAGCGGATTCGAAAAGGATTTAACAGCAATACAGGGATCGAATGGTACATCAACCCAACCACTTCTTTGACCTCTGCTTTTTTGGTTCGTAAAAGTGATAATAGTAATGAAACCTTTAACAGAGCAGAAACGTTTGATGCCTCAAACAACCTCATCAATCAGTCCTTGCGGTATGATCCCGAATTTGAAACCGATGAAACCACTCAATTTTCTATTAATTTTGATAAACAATTTCATGGTAACAGTGACCACCGTTTGACTTTAGATTTCCAAGTTGAAAACAATGCGGAAGACGAAAATTCCATTATTTACAACAATTCGGTCGCTGCCGAGCGTGTCCAAACCATCGAAGATCAAGAACGTGTGTTGCTCCAAACCGATTTTACCCTTCCCATTGGAGAACACAGTCGATTTGAAGCAGGTTATAACGGACGTTTTAGTAAAAACACCACTGACTATACATTAGAATTTGCCAACAATGACGTCTTTGTATTAAATACCAATGTGAGCAATACCTTAGTATATAAAGAGGATGTCAATGCGTTTTATTCTCAATATGGAAGCAAACTAAAAGATAAATTTTCTTTTTTACTCGGTTTGCGATTGGAATCGACACGGATCACTATCCAACAGCTCAGCAGCAATGAATATAACAACAATAATTATGTAGGACTCTTTCCTACAATTAATTTAGGGTATGAGTTTTCTGAAACCCAAAGTTTGACATTGGGTTACAACCGTCGCATTAGCAGACCACGCTCTCGATTTTTAAATCCATTTCCTTCAAGAAGTAGTGCAACAAATTTATTTCAAGGGAATCCAAATATCAACCCCAGTTATTCGAATGGGTTTGACATCGGCTACCTTAACAGTTTTGATGTTTTAACACTCAACACTTCACTGTATTTTAACCACGCCACCGACGTTTTTACTTATGTTAGTGAAGATACAGGAGAAGAAGTTATAATAGACGGTCAGAGTGTCCCTGTCATTCGACGTGGGCCTATCAATTTAGCAGAAAATGACCGCTATGGGTTTGAGTTTACATTGACTTATAGACCTTCTAAGAAGTGGAACATGAATGCAAATTTCAACCTCTATCAATCAATCATTAGAGGGAGTTATAAAGGCCTGAGTTATGATTCTGAAAACTTAGCTTGGTTTGTTCGTTTGAATAACAAATACACCTTACCTGGAATGGTAGAGTGGCAAACACGTTTGAGTTATGATGGACCACGAATAGACGCTGTCAACAAGCGAGAAGGGCGGTTTTCGACCAATATGGCATTTAGTAAAGACCTGTTTAATGAAAAAGCATCACTTTCATTTAATATTAATGATTTGTTTAACACACAACGTCGCAATTTAGAATCGACAACGCCTACATTTTACAGTGACAGTTATTTCCGATGGCGTGTTCGCTCCTACAACCTCTCATTCACCTATCGTTTTAACCAGAAGAAAAAACAGTCGCAACGCGGTGGTTTTGGAAATGATTTTGAAGGATAACCAACAAAAAAAATCCAAAACATACGGTTTTGGATTTTGATTTCATTTAGAGGAAATAAACTTAAGCAGCTTCTGCTTTTGCTTTTTTAGCAGCTCTTTTTTCTTTAAAGTGTTCCAAAGCAGAGCCTACCACCCAATATGGGATGGCAAAGGTCAATAAGAAAATCATCAACCAAAACCCTAAGGTTAGTATTGATAAAAATGCTAAAAATCCTAAATACTGATCAAAATCAAACATGGTGTTTACTTTAGTTTTACGCTACAAATATACTATAAGAAAAATCGTTTTACAACATAAAATTTTAGATTTATCTATAAAATTTGAGTTGCTTTTTTTGATAGTTCAGAAATTAGTATAAATTTGATTGATGATAGACCCCAAGTCTAAATCTTCATAAGCAATTTATCCGAAGTTTTAGATTCTATTTTTTTGAATGCCGTATTGGAAAAGTTCCGATAGGAGGCTTAATGAACCCCCGTTTGTGCGCGAAATCGAAGATTCAACGATGTTAATCTTTCGCGTTCCAAGTAAATTTGTATGCCACACGATAGGAATCGTGCGGCAGCAAGGGTAACTACACATAGCCGAGACCGTTACCCGCTCCACAAAATCTCTGACTTTGCGGAACATAAAAATAAGACTCATTAGTTGTTTTCTAAATGTTCTTCAATATCAGCAATATGATATTGCAACGCCTGAGCAGAGATCTGTATTTCCTTGATCAATAATGCCAAAGAAATGATTAATAAAATCAAAGCGAACCCAAAAATCCAAACGGCCATATTATGTTTATGAACATAGATTAAAAACATGGTCAACACACAGAAAAGTAAGCTTGAAATTCCAAAAATCTGCATCCATCGGGTTAAATTTAGACGTAGTTTTAAATTCTTAATCTGTCTTATTAAAGATTCTTCTTTGCGTTCTAAATAAATATCGTGCAAATTTCTAATTACGGCAGCATAGGCTAAAAAACGGTTGGTATATGCCAACATAATTAGAGAAATTGCAGAAAATAAAAGTGCAGGTGTTGATAATGTTAATTCTTCCATATAGTTGTCAAAATTAAGTAATAATTATCATCAAAAAAAAAGAAATAGTTTATGAAAATCCCCCCCTCAATTTTCCCCTAGCGTGGTAGCAGCAGTCTATAAGTTTATCATATGTTAAAAATAGCCTATAGGAAAACTAGATTTACAACATAAAATTTTAGATTTATCAACAGCCTTAAAACAGTACGCATTTGAATTTAAAAAATTGTAAATTTGTAGTCAAACCAGAATGTTATGAAGTTTAGAGTTGAAAAAGATACGATGGGAGATGTAAACGTTCCCGCAGATAAATTATGGGGGGCTCAAACCGAACGCTCCAGAAATAATTTCAAAATTGGAAACGCCGCCTCCATGCCAATCGATATTGTATATGGATTTGCATACCTAAAAAAAGCGGCTGCCTGTACCAATTGTGAACTTGGAATTCTATCTTCTGAAAAACGCGATTTAATCGCACAAGTATGTGATGAAATCCTCACAGGCAAACACGACGACCAATTTCCTTTGGTCATTTGGCAAACCGGCTCCGGAACACAAAGCAATATGAACGTCAATGAAGTGATTGCCAACCGTGCCCATCAACTCGCTGGAAAGATCATTGGCGAAGGCGAAAAAACCATTCAACCCAATGACGACGTTAATAAATCACAGTCTTCGAACGACACCTTCCCTACTGGGATGCATATTGCAGCCTATAAAAAAGTGGTAGAAACCACCATACCCGGCATTCAAAAATTACGAGACACCCTTCAATCAAAATCTGAAAAATTTAAATCCGTTGTAAAAATTGGACGTACGCACCTCATGGATGCAACTCCTTTGACCTTAGGGCAAGAGTTTTCGGGTTATGTTTCACAATTGGACCACGGCTTAAAAGCACTCCATAACACTCTAGAACACCTCAGCGAACTCGCTTTGGGTGGCACAGCTGTTGGTACAGGATTAAACACCCCTAAAGGTTATTCCGAACTAGTGGCTAAGTATATTGCAGAATTTACAGCACTCCCCTTCATTACAGCACCCAACAAATTTGAAGCTCTTGCGGCTCACGATGCAATCGTAGAAAGTCATGGTGCTTTAAAACAACTCGCTGTTTCCTTGAACAAAATCGCTAATGACATTCGTATGATGGCCTCAGGGCCACGCTCAGGAATTGGAGAAATCACCATACCTGCCAACGAACCTGGAAGCTCAATCATGCCAGGGAAAGTAAATCCTACCCAATGCGAAGCACTCACCATGGTTTGTGCACAAGTGTTGGGCAACGATGTTGCTATTTCTGTTGGAGGGACGCAAGGACATTATGAATTGAATGTGTTTAAACCGATGATGGCCGCGAACTTCTTGCAATCTGCACAACTCTTAGGCGATGCCGCACTTAGTTTTGAAGCTCACTGTGCGTCTGGAATTGAGCCCAACCACGATGTGATTGAAAAATTATTAAACAATTCCTTGATGTTAATCACCGCTTTAAACACCAAAATTGGATATTACAAAGCGGCTGAAATCGCAAACACAGCCCATAAAAATGGAACAACGCTCAGAGAAGAAGCCATCAACCTTGGATATGTCACTGCCGAAAATTACGATGCTTGGGTAAAACCCGAAAACATGGTTGGAAGTCTAAAGTAACTCTATGAGCCTCCTTTTTACGCACATCAAAGAATTACTTCAGACCCGCCCAAAATCGGAAGTTAAGGTCATGGGAGATGCTATGAAGGTGTTACCGCATATCAAAAATGCGTTTTTAAGAGTTCAAGGTGATACCATTTTGGATTTTGGACCCATGGCAGATTTGGTCATTCAAGAAACAGATGAAGTAATCGATGTGACTGGAAGAATCATACTCCCTACTTGGTGCGACAGCCATTCACATACAGTCTATGCAGGCGACCGTTCACAAGAATTTGTTGACCGACTGAATGGGTTAAGCTACGAAGACATTGCTGCAAAAGGAGGTGGTATTTTGAACTCCGCTCAAACCTTACAAAACACAACTGAAGACGCCCTTTTTGAACAATCGATGGAGCGTGTTAACGCACTCGTACAACTCGGCACTGGTGCTTTGGAAATAAAATCTGGATATGGTCTCAATTCCGAAGCGGAGCTTAAAATGCTTCGTGTGATTAAAGCCATTAAAAAGAACGCACCCTTAAAAATAAAAGCAACCTTTTTGGGAGCACATGCAGTTCCAAAACTATTTAAATCCGACAAACAAGCCTATATCGATCTGATTATTAACACCATGCTTCCAGAAATAGCCCGTCAAAAATTAGCGGATTTTGTGGATGTATTTTGTGAAAAAGGCTATTTTTCTGTGGACGATACCGAACAAATTCTGAAAGCCGCTGCACAGTATGGACTGGTTCCAAAAATACATGTGAATCAATTTAATGCGTTTGGAGGGGTCAAATTAGGTGTTCAGTACAAAGCCTTATCGGTCGATCACTTGGAAATTTTGGATCAAGAAGATATTGAAGTTTTAAAACACTCAGATACAATTCCTGTGGCACTGCCTGGATGTTCCTTTTTCTTAGGAATTCCTTATACTCCTGCTCGGAAATTAATTGATGCAGGCATGGCAGTTGCGATTGCCTCGGACTATAATCCCGGATCAGCTCCAAGTGGGAATATGAATTTTATAGTCAGTCTTGCATGTATCAAAATGAACATGACCCCAGAAGAAGCCATTAATGCTGCCACGCTAAACGGCGCCTATGCAATGGATATATCAGAACAATATGGAAGTATTGCAACCGCTAAAAAAGCAAATCTTATCATCACAAAAAAGATGACCTCTTACCGTCAAATTCCTTACCATTTTGGAAACAACCCCATACATCAGGTCATGATTAATGGGGCATTTGTAAAATAACGTTTTCTATTTCAAAGTGAATGTGGACGAAGCGACCAACGTTTGTTGATCAAATACATTGACTGTATAAACTCCTTTTTCATAATCTCCTTCTTCGGCAGAAACAAAATCACAAACATCTAACAATTCGTTATCGTACGTAAAAGCACTCACATAGCTGTATTTTAAAATTGTTTCTTCAAACTGAACAGGAGTATTTGATCCAATCACATTAAGGTTCGGATCAATTACTTGAACTAAATAGTTTTTGTCACCAGACGCAGTTAACACATTTGATGGGACTGAATAACAGATTCTTAAATTATCAACTCTTGAAGCCCGTGTTGTTGGCACTAACTTTCCAGATCTTCTTTGGATCACCCCATACGCATTTAAACGTTCTACAGTTAGTTTTTTAGCAGCCTCCACAGATTCGGATAAACGTTGGTTTTGTGCTTCTAACTTTGTATTGGATGCCACTTGAGTGGACAACTGAACTTGCGTACTGTCTAAAGAAGTTTCTAATAATGTATTTTGAAATTTAAGCGTCGCATTTTCTTCTAATAATACTTCCATTTCAGATTCCATTTCAAAATACTTTCTCTTGTATTTGAGCAATGCAGATACTGTTAATTTTGAAGTTTTAAGTTCTTTCATTAGTGAATCTAAACGTGTTTGTGCTTCGATAAGTTTTTCATTTGCCACTTCATTATCGGCGTTTGCTTCGCTATACAAAGACGTCATGTTTTCTAAATTTTTGAGAACTTCTATTTTTTCATTTTCTAGAAGTAATGCAGTAGCTTCACTGTCTTGGTACATTTTAAAGCTATAAATTAAAGTCCCGACAAGCAATAACGCCAGAATAATAATTGGTGTTTTTGAGGTTTTGTTTGAAGATGTAGTATTCATGATAATATAATTTGGATTAAAATAAAGCGTTTTTAAAACAATAAAAAATTGTAATTTTAAAGTCCAGCAAATGTATTATAAAAAATGAAGAATCTTCAAATAATTAACAGCGAAACGTTAAAACGTATTACAAGCAAAAGATCAGGAGAAACTAAATTTTTTGAGCATACTAACTATCTATCCAATCTGAACGATTTGCCTTCGATGCTTGGAGATTCTGAAGTGAAATTTGTGCTTTTTGGAATTAAAGAAGATATTGGAGTGTTGGCAAATCATGGACAAGCTGGTGCAAAAAACAGTTGGGAAATCGCTTTGAAATCACTTTTAAACCTTCAAAGTAATCCTTTCACAAACCCATCAAACGTACTAATATTGGGGCATTTAGAGTTTTCAGACGAATACGAGGCATTGTCTGAGGTTAAACCAGATCAACTCCAAAGCGCTCAACGAAGTTGTGTAGAGAACATTGACCAATGCGTAGCTGAATTGGTCTGTACAATCGTGAAGGCAGGAAAAATACCGATACTCATTGGAGGAGGACATAACAATGCGTATGGCGCAATAAAAGGAAGTACACTCGCTTTAGATTCTAAAATAAATGCTATCAATTTTGATGCCCATACCGATTTACGAGCTCTCGAAGGGCGTCACAGTGGAAATGGGTTTAGCTATGCCATTCACGATGGATATTTAGACCGTTATTATATTTTTGGAATGCATGAAAATTACACTTCTAAAGAAATTTTAAACTATATAGAAGCCTCAAAATCTAACATAAAATTCAGCACTTTTGAGGATCTTATCATTCGCAAACAAACGACTTTTAAGAAAGCCTCTAAAGATGCAATGAGGTTTATTTCAAGTTCAAAATTTGGTATTGAAATTGATTGTGATGCCATTCAAAACATTCCTAGTAGTGCCCAAACTCCAAGTGGATTTTCAGTCAATCAAACACGTCGATTTATACATTATTTTGGAAGTCATCCAAATGCTACTTACTTACATATCTGTGAAGCTGCAGCTACAGGAATTGAAAGTGCAAACTCACAAACTGGAAAGCTCCTCTCCTATCTGATTACAGATTTTATGAACGCTCGAAACGGTTCTTAGATTAATCTCCTTTTCTAAACCCATAAAATAACTGACCAAAAAACCCAGAAGGCATCTTTTGGTCGTCATTGTAACCTAATACAAGATTTTTATCGGGAGTAGGAACATAATTGGTTTTAAAAATATAATCCCACAAACTGAGACTAATTGCAAAATTAGCACCCGTTTTAAAGTTTTCGGGTAAAACCTGTGCATGGTGGTATAAATGCATCACAGGATTGTTAAACACATATTTAAAAGGTCCGTAATTTAGTTTGATATTTGCATGGTTCAGGTGTCCGATTGATATGGCAATAAAATGAACAATGAATGCTTGTTCGGGCTCAAAACCACCCAACAACATCAGTGCAATCACTTTGAAAGGCTTATAAAATATATTTTCCATCCAGTGGTAGCGTAAATGTGCTGCAAAGCCCATTTCTTTTACAGAGTGGTGTACTTTATGAAACTTCCATAAAGCCGGAAAACGGTGTAAAATTATATGCGTCAACCACTGTACAAAATCTAGAACCACAAAGAAAATCAATAATTGAAGTAGCGGAGAAAATTTTGACAAATCGACCAAGGCAATTGCATTTGGACTAATCTTAAATTCCTCAACCGCAATTTTGGAGATAATTTTATACACTCCACTAATAAACATACTAAAAATAAAAAAGTTGAAAAACATATAAAACCCATCAAGAAAAAAATCTTTTCTAAAAACAGATTGTTCTTTGCGCCAAGGAAATAACATTTCAATTCCCCATACTAGTAATGAGATCACAATCAATCCCCAAAAATAATTTCGTGTCCAAGGCACCTCAAAACAAATGGATTTCCAAGTCCATTGCACAGTTCCTAAAAAGGCGTTTAAAAATAATTCTAAATACTCCATTTAATATGCTAGTAACGCAATTAATTCATTCTCAAAAGTTCGCTTTGCAAGATACTGCTGTTCTAGCGAACTTGCAAATGGAATGGGAGTTTCGAGACTTGCCACACGTTTCACAGGGGCATCTAAAAATTCAAAGGCTTGTTCCATCAATTGAGATGAGATTTCTGAAGCCATACTTCCAAACAAGGAATCCTCTTGTAAAATAATCGCTTTATTGGTCTTTTTGACAGAGGTCAAAATCGAATCAAAATCCAAGGGTTGCAAGCTTCTTAAATCAATTAAATCTGCGGATATATGCGGATGTTTCTCTAAAGTCTCCAAGGCCCAATGCACCGCTGCACCGTAGGCAATTATGGTAACCTCTGACCCTTCTCTAAGAAGCGATGCCACACCAAATGGAAGGGTAAAGTAATCCGTAGGAACCTCCTGTCTTACACTTCGATACAGGGCTTTATGCTCAAAAAACAAAACTGGATTTGGATCGTTTATAGCGGTTGCTAACAATCCTTTTGCATCGTAAGGAAATGCGGGATAGACCACTTTTAGACCCGGCGTTTTGGTAAACCAAGCTTCGTTTGTTTGGGAATGAAAAGGTCCTGCAGCCACGCCAGCACCACAAGGCATACGGAGAACAATATCGGCTGCTTGCCCCCATCGGTAATGGGATTTTGCTAAATAATTGACCACTGGATTAAATCCTGAGCTTACAAAATCTGCAAATTGCATTTCAACGACTGATTTAATCCCTGCAATAGACAATCCCATAGCAGCTTCTACAATCGCAGATTCGCATATAGGAGTATTTCGAACTCGTGCTTTTCCAAACAGTTCGACAAAATTTTCTGTGATTTTAAAAACGCCTCCGTATTCAGCAATATCTTGGCCCATAATGACCAAGTCTGGATGCACTTCCATAGACTGACGAAGCCCTTCTGAAACCGCATCGATAAGTCGTTTTGTTTCTAGATTAGAAGTCGGCTCAATAGCTTTATATTCAAAAGATTTGTAAACGTCTGCGAGTTCGGTTTCCAAGTCTGGAATAATTTCAGGTTGATCAAAAGCAATTTGCAATCCCTCTTGAATATCTGTTGTATAGGCCGCTTTAAAATCCTCTATTTCGGCGGATGTAATCTTATTTTCTTGAAGAAGATAGGTCTCAAAATTTGATATGGGATCTTTTTGAGCCCAAGTATCCAACAACTCTTGAGCCACGTATTTTGTGCCACTCGCTTCTTCATGACCTCGCATTCGGAATGTTTTAAACTCAATTAAAACAGGACGTGGATTTTTTCGAACACTTTTGGCGATGGCATCTACTTTAGAAAACACTTCCATTACATTATTTCCTTCAATCACATGAGACTCCATTCCATAGCCCATACCACGGTCGGCAATTGACTCGCAATTATATTGTTCATTTGTCGGCGTAGAAAGTCCATAGCCGTTATTTTCGATGCAAAATAAAACAGGTAAATTCCAAACAGAAGCCACATTCAGAGCTTCGTGAAAATCGCCTTCACTGGTTCCTCCATCTCCTGAAAACACAGCGGTTAATTTGGATTCATTTTTTAGTATGTGAGAAAGTGCAATTCCATCTGCAACCCCAAGTTGAGGGCCCAAATGCGAAATCATTCCAATGATTTTATAATCTTGAGTTCCAAAGTGAAACGAACGGTCTCGACCTTTTGTAAATCCATTGGCCTTCCCTTGCCATTGACAAAACAAACGGTGTAAAGGAATTTCTCGTGTGGTAAACACCCCTAAGTTCCGATGCATAGGAAGTATGTATTCATCGTTATTTAGCGCCATTGTAACGCCCACAGAAATTGCTTCCTGCCCAATTCCAGAGAACCATTTTGAGATTTTTCCTTGTCTGAGTAAAATCAGCATTTTCTCCTCAATAAGTCTGGATTTCAACATATTGAAATATAAAGACTGCTGAGTTTTTAAACTGATTCCTTTAAAATCGAACTGAAAAAATGGTTTCAAATCTAGTTAGTTTGTCGTTCAAAAATAGGAAAATATTAATTAGAATCGTTTAACTTTAAAAATTGCTTTTCTAAAACTTTTGAATTGTTATCTTTGTTATACACATGATTAAATAAAAGCGATGAATAAAATTCCAAGTGTCAATCTTTTAGACTTTATATCAAACGACCCTATTCTCAAACAAAAATTTGTTGATGAAATTGGTAAAGCTTATGAAACCATTGGTTTTGTAGCACTTAAAGGTCATTTTTTGGATGATACTTTAGTGGATAGATTGTATTCTGAAATAAAGAAATTTTTTGATTTACCAACGGCTCAAAAACAAAGCTATGAGGTTCCAGGAATTGGTGGGCAACGTGGGTACGTATCCTTTGGAAAAGAAAGTGCCAAAGGAAGAAAAGAAGGCGATTTAAAGGAGTTTTGGCATTTTGGACAATATGTGCAAGACAATCCAGAACTTGAAGCAGAATATCATAAAAACATAGAAGTTCGTGAACTGGCGGAATTTAATAAAGTTGGAAAAGAAGCCTACAAAATGTTGGAAAAAACAGCGACTTATGTTTTAAGAGCTCTGTCTCTTCATTTAGGGTTGGATGAATTTTATTTTGACCCCTATGTGCACAACGGAAATAGTATTTTACGTCCTATTCATTACCCACCTATAAAAGAAGAACCAAAAAATGCCGAACGTGCAGCAGCCCATGGCGATATCAACCTCATTACTTTATTAATGGGGGCTCAAGGCAAAGGACTGCAGGTTCAAAACCTAGAGGGCGAATGGATTGATGCCATTGCAAACCCCGATGAATTAATGATAAATGTGGGCGATATGTTGTCGCGGCATACCAATAATAAGTTAAAATCAACCATCCACCGCGTGGTCAACCCACCGCGTGAAATGTGGGGAACCTCTCGCTATTCTATTCCATTTTTCTTACACCCGATCAGTGCTATGAAACTAGATGTTTTGGAGAATTGTATAGATGCTGAGCACCCAAAACAATTTGAAGACATCACGGCAGGTGAATATCTAGACCAGCGGATTAGAGAATTGGGATTAGCTAAGAAATAATGGATTTAAAAGAGCAACTTAAAAATTTATTTCCAGAACATACAGAAAGTCCTGAAACACCGTCTGAAGTGACGGACTCCTCTCTTTGGATGCAGGACGCTCCTATTATCTGTAAATACGAAAAACGAAAAGGAAAACCCATCACCATTATTGAAGGCTACACAGGAGCGGATAAGGATTTTAAAAGTCTTGCCAAAGATCTCAAAAAGAAATTTAGTGTGGGCGGAAGTTTTAAAAACGACACCATTATTATTCAAGGTGATTACAGAGATAAAATCATGGCGTTTTTAAAAGAACTCGGATTTCAAGTCAAACGTGTTGGCGGTTAATATTAAAATTATAAAATGTCTATAAAAAACTCTGAACTCATCCTCAACCCTGATGGGAGTATATACCATCTTCATTTGAAACCATCGGATGTGGCAAATACTATCATTTTTGTAGGGGATCAAGAACGTGTTGGTGAGGTCACAAAATATTTTGATTCGATTGATTTTGAGGTACAAAATCGCGAATTCAAAACGCAAACAGGAACTTATAAAGGCACACGTCTTTCTGTAATTTCTACAGGCATTGGCTCTGACAATATTGATATTGTTCTGAATGAACTAGATGCTTTATTTAATATTGACTTTGAGACGCGTGAAATTAAAGCGAATAAAACTAGTTTGTCAATTGTACGCATCGGAACATCAGGAGCATTGCAACCTGATATTGATGTTGATAGCTTTGTATTGAGTGGCTTTGCTATGGATATTAATGGGATGTTACAATCCTATAAAATTGACGCAATCAAACATCCAACTATCGAGGCTGCTTTTGTGAAACATACCCAATGGAGTCCACAAAAACCTTATCCTGTCATCATTCAAAATTCGAGCCGCTTAGAAGCTCAGTTAAAAAGCGAACAAACCCTTACGGGATTGACAGCGACTTGTGGTGGGTTCTACGGACCTCAAGGACGTGTGTTGCGTTTAGAGTTACAAGATGACAGTCTGAATCACAAGATGGATAGTTTTGAGTTCAACGGCTTAAGAGTGACCAATTTTGAAATGGAAACGTCTGCCATTTATGGCTTGGCAAAATTATTAGGGCATGATGCCTGTTCTATGAATGCTATTTTAGCCAACAGAGCTTTGGGAACTTTTAGCAAAGACCCACAAGCCACGATTGATCAATTAATAATCTATACGTTGAATAAACTTGTTTCTTAGATGAAAGATGTAAGGATTGGTGGAGTTCCGGAACACTTCAATTATGCTTGGTACTTAGCCTTAAAACAAGGGTATTTTAAGTCTCATAACATCAATGTTCGTTGGAAGGATTATTTTGGTGGAACCGGTCAAATGACCAAAGCACTGCGTGATGATGAAATTGACATCGCTGTGATTCTAACAGAAGGAATTATAAAGGACATCACAGAAGGCAGTCCCTGTAAAATTGTGCAAGTTTTTGTGGACTCTCCCTTAATTTGGGGAATTCATGTGGCAGAAAAATCCGCATTTAAACAACTAAGTGACCTCAAAGGTCAACGTGCAGCTATCAGTCGGTTTGGTTCTGGATCTCATCTAATGGCGTATGTGAATGCAATGGAACTCGGTTGGGATACAAGAAGCGATTTAGAGTTTGAAGTTGTGAAAGATTTGGACGGTGCTGTGGAAGCACTTACAAATGAGGAAGCTGATTATTTTATGTGGGAAAAATTTACAACCAAGCCTTTAGTCGATCAACAAACGTTCAGGCGTTTGGGCGATTGTCCTACCCCCTGGCCTTGCTTTGTCATTGCAGTGCGTGATGAATTTATAACCAATGAAAAAGAAACGCTTCAAGTTATTTTAGAAGTCATCAACTCCATTACAGAAACGTTCAAAGAAATTCCTGAAATCGATGCCATTATTTCTGAGCGCTATCAGCAAAAAAATGAAGATGTAAAAAATTGGTTGGCACTTACAGAGTGGTCACAAGAAAACATCTCTCCTTCAACAGTAGAAACAGTTCAGAATCAACTGATGCAATTAGACATCATTTCCGAAAAATTACCCTACAATGAATTGGTTGCTAATTTAGAAGATTAACCCCACTGAACAGGCGCTTTTCCCAATGACTCCAGCACTTCATTTGTTTTACTAAAATGTTTATTTCCGAACCAATACCCACGATTGGCACTCAAAGGAGAGGGATGCCCTGTTTGTAAAACAGTATGTTTTTCGGTATCGATAAATCGGAGTTTGTTTTTGGCATAACTTCCCCATAACAAAAACACTAAATTCGAGTGTTCTTTAGAGAGTGTTTTAATCACAGCGTTTGTAAATTTCTCCCAGCCCTGTTTTTGATGGCTTCCAGCCTGATTTGCACGGACACTGAGAGTCGCATTTAATAACAACACCCCTTGAGATGCCCAAGAACTTAAATCACCACTCGAGGGATAAGGCAGTTTTATGTCAGTTTCTAATTCTTTGAAAATATTTTTTAAAGACGGTGGATGTGGCATACCTTCATTTACAGAAAAACACAATCCGTTGGCTTGCCCTTCGCCATGGTAAGGATCCTGACCAATAATGACAACCTTGACTGCTTCAAACGTACAGCTTTCAAATGCATTAAAAATCTGATTAAAGGGTGGATAACAAGGATGTAAACCATATTCGGCACGTACAAAAACGTCTAAATTCTCAAAATAGGGCTTCTTAAATTCAGGTTCAAGATAGGAATGCCAGGCACCGTTGAGTTGTAACATATAAAATAACTTAATATTTAAGGCTCAAGGGACAAATTTAAGCTATATATTTTAAACATTAATACCTACATTTGTGAGGACTTATGCACGAACGCTATGATTAACATTTCCAAGAAAACATTACAGGATTTAGAATTTGAATCCGTAATTCAACAAGTGGCGGCTCACAATGTCACTAGCTTGGGTAAAACGGAAGTTCTTGCAACCTTACCCTTTTCAAAAAGAGACCAGGTCATTGATGCGCTACGACTCACCAATGAATTTGTGTCGTCATTTGAAAACGAAAATCGCATTCCTAACCATGGGTTTGATGCGATCACTTCAGAGTTAAAATTGATTCAGATTGAGAATAATTATTTAGAAATCGATGGATTTCGAAAAATAGCCAGCCTTTGTGTAACCACAAACATCTTATTAAAATTCTTTAAAAAATTTCATGAATACTATCCGCTTTTACACAGGGTTTCATTACAACTAGAAGCTAATAAAGAAATTCCAGAAGCGATTCATAGTGTGGTTGATAAATTTGGTGAAATTCGTAACGATGCTTCTGATACTTTGTACGGTTTACGCAAATCGATTCAAGCGGTTCGCACAAAGATTAATACCAGTTTCAATTCGGCTTTAAGCATGTACAACAGTGCTGAATATTTAGATGATATTCGTGAAACAGTGATGGAAAACCGCCGTGTATTGGCTGTAAAAGCCATGTACCGCCGTAAAGTAAAAGGGAGTATTATGGGAGCCAGTAAGACGGGCAGTATTGTCTATATTGAACCTGATGCAACCCATCAACACCAACGCGATCTTAATAATTTAGAGTTTGAAGAAACGGAAGAAATCAAACGAATTTTACTGGAACTTACAAGCTTTATAAGCGGTTACAGTCCATTGCTAGAATCCTATCAGCAATTTCTAACTAAATTGGATGTCATCTATGCCAAAGCAAAATACGCAAAAGAAATTAACGCTGTCCTTCCCGAAATTACAACACATCAAGAATTAGACCTTGTAAATGCTTACCATCCTTTGCTTTTGGTTGCGAATAAAAGTGAAGGACTTAAAACCTATCCGCAAACGATTACCATGACCACTAACAGTCGGATTATTGTAATTTCAGGACCAAATGCGGGTGGAAAAAGCATCACGCTTAAAACGGTTGGTTTGTTGCAACTCATGGTGCAATCCGGAATGTTAATCCCCGTTCATGAATGCTCAAAACTCTGTTTATTTGATACGATTCTAAGTGATATTGGCGACAATCAATCCATTGAAAACCATCTGAGTACTTATAGTTACCGCCTGAAACAAATGAATTATTTTTTAAAGAAATGCAACAAGCAAACTCTCTTTTTAATTGATGAATTTGGAACTGGTAGTGACCCAGAGTTGGGTGGTGCCTTGGCAGAAACCTTTTTGGAAGTCTTTTATGAACGAGAGGCATTTGGGATTATTACGACCCATTACAGCAATTTAAAACTATTGGCCAACGAATTGCCGCACATTCAAAATGCAAATATGTTGTTCGATGAAAAGACTTTACTACCCTTGTATAAGCTGGTCATTGGGCAAGCGGGCAGCTCCTTTACTTTTGAGGTGGCTCAGAAAAATGGCATTCCTTACAGTTTAATCAACCGTTCAAAAAAGAAGATTGAACGCGGTAAAATACGGTTTGATAAAACCATTGCAAAACTGCAAAAAGAGCGATCTAAACTCGAAAAAACAGAACGGGCACTCAAACAAAACGAGATTAAAAAGAGTTTAGAAACGGATAAATTGGAAACGACCAATGCCAAGGCAAAGAAAAAATTGCAAAGCTATCAAGAGCTTTTTGACAGCAACCAACGCTTGGTCTATCTGGGTCAAAAAATCAGTGATTTGGGCGAACGCTATTTTGAAAATAAACGGAAACGTGAATTGATGAACGAGCTTTTTAAATTGGTTCAAATCGAAAATTCTAAACGTCAAAAAATTTCGCTCAAACAAAAGAAAGCTCAAAAGGCTAACGAAGCGGAACTCAAAAAAGAAGTGGAGAAAAAGGTGGCGGTGATTCGTAAAGAAAAAAAGAAACAAAAAGAAAAAGCAGCCTTGATTCCCCCAAAACCAAAACGAGTTTTGGTGGTTGGAGACTCGGTTCGTTTGGAAGATGGCCGGGCGGTAGGGACTTTGGATAAACTCGAAAAAAACAAAGCCGTTGTGAATTATGGACTGTTTACAACAACGGTTAATATTGACCGCTTGGAATATGTGAATTCTAAAAAATAATGCAACAAATTGTCTTTTTTGATGGCGTGTGTAACCTTTGCAATCGCTCTGTGAATTTCCTTATAAAACATGATAAAAAAGGCGTTTTAAAATTTGCATCCCTACAGAGTGCGTTTGCAAAAAACACCCTTCCAAAATCCCTGTTAAATAACGAGAATTTAGACAGTATTCTATTTTATACTGAGGGAAAATACTACGAAAAAAGCAGCGCCATACTGAAACTATGCAAGACTTTAGGAGGCTTCTTTTATGTTTTTCAGTTGGGCTACCTCCTACCGCCGTTTTTACGCAATGGGGTTTATACGCTTATTGCCAACAACCGCTACCGATGGTTTGGAACAACCGCACACTGCAGCGTGCCTGCAACAGACTTGAAAGATCGGTTTTTGGATTAATGTAAACCGGCACACTTACTAAAAAAAACTTAAATCACCTCCTCCAAATGGTCGTCCCATTCCTTGGATTTAGGTTTGTGAAGCTTGCCTTCAAACTTGGCAACAATCATAGACACTGTGGCATCGCCAGTGACATTTACCATGGTACGGCACATGTCTAAAGGACGGTCCACCGCAAAAATAAGTGCCAATCCAATGGCCAGCTTATCCGCTGGGAAGCCAACCGATTCCAATACAATTACGAGCATAACCATACCAGCTCCTGGTACAGCTGCACTCCCAATAGAGGCTAAAAGTGCGGTAAGTACAATGGTTAGTTGATCTGCAAAAGTCAAATCAAAATCCAAAGCCTGTGCGATAAACACAGCCGCCACGGCTTGGTACAAGCTGGTGCCATCCATATTGATCGTTGCTCCAACAGGCAACACAAAACTAGACACTTCTTTATCCACCCCTAAATGTTCTTCGACACGCTCCATGGTCACTGGAAGGGTTGCAGCACTACTGCTGGTAGAAAAGGCTAATAACTGTGCTGGACTGATTTGTTTTAAAAAACATAAGGGGTTCTTTTTGGTGATTACAGACACCAAAAAAAGGTAAAAACAGACCATTAATAGCAAACCTCCTACAACCACCCCCGAATAAAACAAAAGAGCATACAACAACTCTGGATCTCCTGAAGAGACTACTACATTGGCCAACAATGCAAATACGGCATAAGGTGCGGTTAGCATGATTAAATCGACCATTTTTAGGACAACATCATTCAAGGAATCAAAAACATCCTTAAGGGGTTTGGCACTTTTTTCACCAACTAACAACAGAGAAATTCCTAAAAACATCGCTAAGAAAATCACTTGAAGCATCAGCTTATTGTTGCTTAATGCTGAAAAGGCATTATCGGGCACCATATCCTCAAGAAAATCTAAAGGACGACTGGCTTGTTGACGGCCTGCTTCCGCAATTTTTCCTTGCACACTGCTGTTATCGGCATAAGTTTCTGTCAGTTTTGAGATGGTTTCAGAAGAAACCCCATCCCCGGGATTAAAGGAATTCACTAAAATCAAACCAATACTAATTGCAATGACCGTGGTGAGTACATAAATTATAATGGTTTTGAGTCCAATAGACGCAAATTTTGAAATGTCTTTTAGATCTGAAATCCCTTTGATGAGCGAGGCTAAAATAAGCGGGACTGCAATTAATTTCAGTAGTTTGACAAAAATTGTACCGATGGGTTTGATCCAATTTGCCACAAAATCAGCACCTCCTACTTCGAGCATTATAAAACCAAAGGTCACACCAGCGAGCATGCCTATTAATATTTTCCAATGTAAGGCGAGTGATTTCATATCTATTTTTGTTTAAGTTCTAAGCTTTACTAAGCCGATTTAACAGCATAAAGTCGGCAATGACCAAGGCAGCCATGGCTTCGACAATCGGGACTGCACGTGGGACGACACAAGGATCGTGACGGCCTTTTCCGTGCATTTCAACTTCATTACCATCCTTATCAATCGTATCTTGAGCTTGCATAATTGTAGCAACCGGCTTAAACGCCACATCAAAATAAATGTCCATTCCATTACTTATTCCACCTTGAATACCGCCTGATAAATTCGTTTTGGTAGAACCATCGGCATTAAAAGCATCGTTGTGTTGACTTCCTTTGAGTTGCGTGCCTTCGAATCCACTTCCATATTGAAAGCCTTTGACAGCATTAATGGATAGCATTGCTTTTCCTAACTGTGCATGTAAACGATCAAAAACGGGTTCCCCTAATCCAACGGGGACATTTTTAATCACACAAGATATAACGCCTCCTATGGTATCTCCTTCCTTTCGAATGGCTTTTATTTTAGAGATCATTTGTTCTGCAACTGCTGTATCTGGACAACGCACATCGTTTGTTTCAGCCTTGGCTAAATCTAAATCTTTATACGATTTGTTGAGAGTTATCTCTCCAACAGATGAAGTATAAGCGTTTATTACAATTGTATTTAAAAATTGTTTTGCAATGGCACCAGCAACCACCCGACAGGCCGTTTCACGAGCCGAACTGCGACCACCACCTCTATAGTCACGTTGACCGTATTTTTCGGTATACGTAAAATCGGCATGGCTTGGACGGAATACATCTTTTATGTGTGTATAATCCTTGGATTTTTGATTGGCATTTTCAATCACAAAACCGATAGGGGTTCCTGTAGTGATTCCTTCAAAAATTCCAGAGAGAAACTTAACGGTATCAGGTTCTTTTCGTTGGGTTACAATATTAGATTGTCCAGGTTTACGACGGTCCATTTCGTGCTGAATGGCTTCAAAATCTAATGTTATCCCAGCAGGACATCCATCTATCACCCCTCCGATAGCAGTTCCATGAGATTCTCCAAAAGTTGTCAGTTTAAAAATCGATCCAAATGCATTTCCTGCCATATACGAGTACTTAAGTCTTTAGAGTGTAAAAGTAATTGTATTATTATAAAAACAAAAATTCCAACGCTATTAAGTGGAGAATCTTCTTACGAATTAAATTGAAATGCAGTTTTTAAGTGCTTCTTCATAAATAGCTTCGTAAAAAGGCACTATTTTATGAATATCAAATTTTGTTGCCGTAGTTTGTGCCCCTTTTTTAAAGGCATTTAAAGTCGTGTCGTCTTTAAGAATCTTAAGAGCATTTTGAGCCATTTCATCAACCGCACCAACAGGACTTAAAAACCCAGAAACACCTTGAATATTAACTTCTGGAATGCCTCCAGAATTACTCGAAATCACAGGAACTCCAGATGCCATGGCTTCTAAGGCAGCCAATCCAAAACTCTCTGTTTTAGAAGGCAACAAAAACAAATCACTAAAACATAAAATTTTATCCACTTCACTGCTGTTTCCCAAAAACACAACCTTGTCTTCTATGTTGTGAGTTCTACAAAGTTGTTCTGCTTCTTTACGCTCAGGTCCCTCACCCACCATTATTAATTTAGCCGGAAGTTCTTTTTGAATTCTATAAAAAATTTCAATGACATCACCAATGCATTTGACAGGTCTAAAATTACTCACATGTGTAATCACACGTTCCTCAGGAAGTGCCAAAAGATCACGATCACAATCTTTATAAGTGATTTTATATTTATCAATATCAATAAAATTCGGAACGACTTTTATTTCTTTTTTCGTACGAAATAAACGTTGGGTATCTTCTTTTAAATTTTGAGAAACAGAGGTTACAGCATCTGATTTATTAATGCTAAACGTCACTGCTGTTTTATAAAAAGGGTGACTTCCTACTAGGGTGATATCAGTACCATGTAGGGTGGTCACAATTGGAACATCGATTCCTTCTTCATGAAGCATTTTTTTAGCCATATAGGCTGCATAGGCATGCGGAATGGCATAATGCACATGCAAGACATCAATTTTATGAATTTTAACCATATCCACAAGCTTACTAGACAATGCCAACTCATAAGGCTGGTAATGAAATAAGGGATATTCTGGAACATTTACTTCGTGAAAATGCACCTTAGAATTCAATAGTTCTAAGCGGACGGGTTGACTGTAAGTAATAAAATGTACTTCATGTCCTTTGCGAGACAGCTCCAATCCTAATTCTGTCGCCAAAACGCCACTTCCTCCAAAGGTGGGATAACACACAATGCCTATATTCATATTACTCTAAAATTGATTCGTAGATTAAACGTTGTATCTCTGTTCTAATATTTTCTTCTGAAAGTCGATTTATTTCCGATTTTGGATACGTTCTATTTGCCAAAAATACATAAACTATTTCTTCTTCTGGATCAGCCCACGCATAAGTTCCTGTAAATCCTGAATGCCCAAAACTGGTCATTGACAAACAGCCACAAGTAGGGCCTTCATCTTCTAACTGTGGTTTGTCAAATCCAATCCCTCGACGGTTTTCTTCATCGCAGTAATGACAGGTATTAAACGCCTTAAAAGTATCCGTGGAAAAATAACGCTTGCCGCCGTAAAATCCTTCCTGAAGATACATCTGCATCAACTTTGCAACATCATTGGCATTGCTAAATAGACCCGCATGTCCACCAACACCATCTTGCATCGCAGCCCCCATATCATGCACATAACCATGCACAGTATCATAACGGAAATAATCGTCTATTTCTGTGGGAATAATATCGAATTTATTAAATTTCTCTAAGGGTTTATAGGTCGTGTAATTGGCTCCTAATGGCTTGTAAAAATGCTGTTGTACTAAGGCTTCTAAAGGTAGATCGTAGTGTTTTTCAATGATTAATTTTAAAATATAGTAAGGTAAATCACTGTATCGATACTCTTTTTCTTCGAGCAGTTCTGAGTTGATAATCTGATTTTGAATGCTGTCTTTAAAATCGGTTCTTAAATACAAACGTTCATTCACCTTAATTGGAAACTTCTTAGAGGGTTTCGATTTGTAAAACTTAGGGTTTGGCTTTTCAGTGATCGAATCTAAGGTGGATACATAAAATGGAATCCATGGTTTTAGTTGTGCATAGTGAGACAACATTTCTTGAATAGTAATGGTTTCTTTATTGGTGTTTTTGTAAGAAGGTAGTAAGTCTCCTAAAGTAGCATCAAGAGTGATGACTCCTGAATCGATAAGTTCCATAAGCAATGGAAGGGTTGCCAATATTTTAGTCAATGATGCGACATCATAAAGGTTATTAAACTTAACTTCAGATGCATTTTTATAGGTGTGATATCCAAACGATTTTTCGTAAATCACGGTTCCTTTACGTGCTACTAAAAGTTGAATACCAGGTGTCATTTGTTCTGAAATGGCATGGTTGGCGATAGAGTCAATTTTTTGCAAATGACTTGAATCCATCCCAATAGATTCTGCCAATCCATATGTCAACCGATTTAATGCAGTGGTTTGAAGTCCATCACCTGCTTTAAACTTTACACCACAAGATACAGGAAGAACTCCTTTAGCAGACAGGCCTCCAAAAATAATTTGAGCCGCTTTTTGCTGTGCAATCGGACTGTTTTGATAAGCCATCAAAATGCTTTCAAAATTCTCAAACGTTTTAAAATCATCTAACGCATACGGTTTTGCGAACACTGTTAAAATGACGTTGTTGGTTCTGGAAATTTCATAAAGCCATACGAGTTCCTTATCCGTAAATTGATACGATTTCCATGGATTTGCATTGGATTTATGAAATCCAACAATCACGGTGTTGTAGTTTTTTAAAGAGGCAATCAATCCATCTAAGTTTTTTGAATTTACCACATCAACTTTCGTGTATTTGTGAAGCGAATTTATAAACGGAGAGGCATCAGCATCGCCCATTTTGACATAGGCGATCTTGTGTAATTCTAAATTTTTTAGGGGTAAGTTATTTTTTTTATTTTGAACGAGTGTGATTGCATTTTCCATCAATTCCCCATACAATACATCATCTTTTTGACGGTTTAAATCCGCTACTAAATTCGTCGTTTCAATGGGCTTAAATTGATGCAGCCCAACTTTGTATTTGGCTTTTAATATTTTTTTGACAGAATGTGCCAACCGCTCCTCAGAAATAAGTCCCGATACCACGGCTTTTTCCAAGGCAGCAATGCCTTGAGTGACATCATTTGACATGAGCATCACATCATTGCCAGCCAAAAATGCTTGTAAATCGATTTCTCCAGGACTGCTAAAGTTTGAGGCTCCTTTCATACTAAGTGCATCCGTAAAAATCAACCCCTTAAACCCTAATTTTTGTTTTAGTAAATCTGTCACAATGGGATAGGATAAAGAAGAAGGATAGTTGGATCTTGAATCGAGGTTGGGCACGTTAAGATGTGCTACCATCACTGAAGACAGGTTTTTTGAAATAAGTTTTTTGTAAGGATAGAGTTCAACAGAATCAATACGTTTCGCTGAAAAATTAATTGTTGGAAGGGTTTTATGCGAATCGGAACTGGTATCGCCATGCCCGGGAAAATGTTTGGCATTTGCCAATACGCCCGCACTTTGCATGCCTTCCATAAACGCCCATGCTCGTTTGGAGACTTCGTTTTTATCTTCTCCAAATGAACGATTTCCAATGATTGGGTTGTTAGGGTTGGTATTGATGTCAACAACGGGTGCAAAATTAAAATGGACACCAATCCGTTTACAATGTTCGCCTATTTGAATCCCAGTTTGACGAATAAGGCTCATGTCTTTCACTGCTCCTAAAGTCATATTCCATGGAAACGCATAGGTAGAGTCTAAACGCATACTCAGTCCCCACTCCGCATCCATTCCGACTAGTAAGGGAATTTTTGAGGCAGCTTGTAATTCATTGTTCAATTGAGCTTGTCGAATGGGGCCACCATTTGAATATATAACCCCACCAATATAATTGGTCTTAATTTGGTTTAAAATCGATTTTTTTGTGGCTTGATCCTGATTAGAAAATACTTGAATCATGTACAACTGTCCAATTTTTTCTTTGAGACTAAGCGCAGTATAGGTGCTGTCCACCCATATTTTTTGAAGCTCTAAATCTGGAGCATCTAGTGGTGAACTCGACTCTTGAGCTAAAAGTGAGAGTGAAAAAATGAAACAAAAGACTGCAAAAAAATGACGCATAAATAGTTTAAAAAAAAGTAGCCGTTAAATTCAATACCAAATTACTGTTTTTAATATAAATTCTGAATATTTTTATGAGCAATTTAATATTTGAGATTTATTTTAATTGATCTGAACTCCATAACTAAATCGAGGTGATTCGTCTGAGTTGATCACATTTATAAGTTGTAAACGCATAATTTATATTATATTTATTCAGAATTTAATCTCAACAGTAAAAATCCAAAAAATATATCTATGAAATTATCTGAAGTTAAAGCAGTTTTAAAAAGTTTAGACACTATTGGATTTCAATTGCCTGAGGGTGAATTGGTCCCTAAACACTTTCATGTTACTGAAGTCGGAAAAATAACAAAAGCGTTTATCGACTGCGGCGGAGTTGTTAGAAATGAGGAAGTAGCCAATTTTCAACTTTGGAATGCTAATGATTATGACCACAGACTGCACCCCGAAAAATTACTGAACATCATTGAACTTTCTGAAAACGTTTTGAAAATAGACGATTTAGAAATTGAAGTCGAATACCAAATATCGGTTAATAGTTCGGAAACAATTGGAAAATTTGGACTTGAGTTTGACGGTAATAATTTCTTATTAACTACGAAACAAACCAATTGTTTAGCACAAGACCAATGTGGGATTCCTGAAAACAAACAACGTATAAGGTTATCAGATTTGAACAAGGAGTCTTGTTGTGACCCCAATAGTAATTGTTGTTAGACTTAGTCTCAAAACTCTGATTCTTCACAGTTAATACAACTTAAATTGTAATTTCGGTTAACTTTGGAATACTAATTGCACAGACAATTAAAACTAAAAATTAACACATGAAAAATTTTCTTACAGTAATATTTTTTATTGCAAGTACCTTTATTGGATTCTCTCAAACTAAAAATTTTATTGATCACCCCTATTTAGAAACCACTGCAAAGGTTGATTCATTAGTGCAACCCGATCGTATTTATTTATCTATTCTAATTCAAGAAAAAGAAGACCGCAACAAAACATCTGTTGAAACTCAAGAACAACTATTGGCTGAAGTTTTAGAAAACTTAAACATCGATCTTAAAAAACAATTAAAGATTGAAGACCTTGCCAGTAATTATAAAAAATATTTTTTAAGAAAAAAAAGTGTACTGAAGTCAAAGGCGTACAAATTGGTTGTCTATGATGGACTTACAGCAAGTAATGTATTAATCCATTTGGAAGCAAAAGGTATTTCTAATGTGCAACTAACAAAAACAAAATACTCAAAAACGGAGGCCTTAAAAATGGCCTTACGATCTAAAGCAATACTGAAAGCAAAAGCACAAGCCACTGCATTGGTTACGCCTCTAGAACAATCGCTTGGAAAAGCAATTTTTATTTCTGAAAAGTATTATAACAATTCTTACAATTTAAGAAATGGACGTGTAAAGATGGCGTATAGCGCTGAGATGAAACTGGAAGAACCTCTTGATATTGAATTTTCAGGAATTAAAATAGAAAGTGAGGTTACTGTTCGGTTTTCCATTAACTAAAGTATGGCCTCAAAAAACACCATTTTTATACAGTACTTCAAAACTGCAATTGGAGAATTGATTATTGGATGTTTTGAAAATCAGATTTGCTTATTAGATTACCGTTATCGAAAAATGCGATCTAGAGTCGATACACGAATACAAACTGGTTTAAACGCTGAGTATATTGAGAAAGAAACACCTCTTTTGAGAGAGGTTCAATTACAAGTTGAAGCTTACTTAGATGGAACTCGAAGCGTGTTTACATTTCCTATCAAAATGGTTGGAACAGCGTTTCAATGCAGCGTTTGGGAGGCTTTGCTAAGCATCCCTTATGGAAAAACAATGTCCTATTTAAAATTGGCAAAACAAATTGGAGATGAAAAAGCTGTAAGAGCTGTTGCCTCTGCCAATGGTGCCAATGCGCTTGCACTTATCATACCCTGCCATAGGGTAATTGGTTCAACAAATAAACTTGTGGGTTATGCAGGTGGAATCCCAATTAAAAAAAGGTTATTAAAATTAGAACTTGCACATTCTCAAAATCCAAATGAATTGCCATTTTGGACTACTGAATAGTTTCAAACAAACCGACTGTGCCAACTTTCAGATGCAGGCACTTCCCAAAATTCTGCGTATTCTGCCTTGGAATTTACAAGGTTATTAAATACAATTGTATTTTTAGAAACAGCTTTGTCTTTAGCCATTTTTTTAAAATCGGTCAACGTTTTATAAGCCACATATTCGCCTTGCTTGTAGGAAACATTCATTTTATCCATCAAATCAACCTTGTAGGCTTTTTCAAGTTCTTGAATAAACTTCACAGAAGCATCAATAGAACACCCTGTAGCGGCGTTCACTTGCTGATCCAAAGCGATGACAATAAAACGTTTGTATTTAATTTCAAAACCGGATTGTAAGTCGGCTCCATGAGCCGTCCATCCTTCTAAAAACGCTTTTAGTTTTTCAGAGATCTCTTCTAATTCAGAGTCAGAAAAAGAGCGGTTGCATTGATATATCCAAATACGAGAATTATCAGGGAGGGAATCAAAATTTACAAACATTTGTTTTTCAGATATTTTATTTTATAAATCGTTTGCATTAGCAATCAATTCAGCCACATCCATAACTTCAATCTGGCCTTCTGCTTTGTTCTTAACACCATCGGTCATCATGGTATTACAAAATGGACAGCCTGCAGCTATAATTTGAGGCTTGGTTTCCATAGCCTGTTCGGTTCGTTCGATGTTGACTTCTTTGTTTCCAGGCTCTGCATCTTTAAACATTTGAGCTCCACCAGCACCACAACAGAGTCCTTTTTTGCGACAATTTTTCATCTCCACCAGTTCGGCATCTAACTTTTTAATTAGATCACGAGGAGCTTCATATACATCGTTTGCACGACCTAGATAACAAGGGTCATGAAATGTAATGCGTTTGCCTGTAAATTTTCCACCTTCAATTGTTAAGCGTCCTTCATCAAGAAGACTTTTTAAAAATTGAGTGTGGTGCATGACTTGATAGTCTCCTCCTAAGGATGGATATTCGTTTTTAAGCGTATTAAAACAATGTGGACAAGCCGTTACAATTTTTTTTACCTCATAAGCATTTAATACTTCGATATTGGTAACTGCTTGCATTTGAAATAAAAATTCGTTTCCAGCCCGTTTGGCAGGATCGCCAGTACAGCTTTCCTCGGCACCTAATACCGCAAAATCGACTTCTGCCTTGTGTAATAATTTCACAAAAGCTTTGGTGATTTTTTTGGCACGGTCGTCAAAACTACCCGCACAACCGACCCAAAACAAAACTTCGGGTTGCTTGCCTTGGGCCATAAATTCGGCCATTGTAGGTACTTTTAATACATCGCTCATTGTCTAAAATATTAATCGTGTTGACCGTCGTCAAAAACTTCGATTGTAACTTCTTTTTCTACTAGATCGGTAAATTTACCATTGTAACGCGTTGCTTTTACTAAATGATTATCAATCCAATGGTAATTTCCACCTCTTGGTTTACCCATTAAAAGGCTGTGGTATTTGAAACCATGCTGCTTCAACCAATTTTGAGTAACTTCTCTGTGTGACTCTGTACGTGATGTAAAAAAGCAAATCATATGCCCTTCGTCATACCACCTATTACATGTTTTAAGTGCATCTAAAAAAGGCAAGCAAGTTTCCATACGCTCTGGTTCTTCATTTGGCACATCATCAGTAATAGTACCGTCTATGTCTATTAAATAATTTTTAACTCCACCTGGAAGTACTGGGCTTATAAGTTCTCCAGCTTCCACTTTTTCGTGTAATAGTTTATCTGCTTCTTCTCTTTTCATGTGTTTGTTTTATTGATTTTTTATTCGTTTTTCCAGTTTAATCGGTCCATTTGATTGTAAGGCCAAGGGGCTCCATTATTTTCAATATTAGACATCATTGTGTTTAATTCCATCGGAGCTGCACTTTGTTCCATGACTAAGTAGCGACGCATTTCAAGGATTATTGAAAGTGGATCGATACTAATGGGGCAGGCTTCTACACAGGCATTACAGCTGGTACAGGCCCATAATTCTTCGTTGGTAATATAATCCCCTAAAAGCTGTTTACCGTCATCGACAAAGGTGCCTTTATTGGCATCTATATTACGACCTACTTCTACCAAACGATCCCGTGTGTCCATCATAATTTTACGTGGAGATAGTTTTTTGCCCGTTTGATTGGCGGGACATTCGCTTGTACAGCGTCCGCATTCTGTACAGGAGTAGGCATTTAAAAGTTGTATCTTATTTAAATCTTGAACATCACTTGCACCAAATTTATCCGGAACTGAAGCATCGTCAGCAGTCGCTGCAAAAGGATCTACATTAGGGTCCATCATTAACTTCACTTCGTTGGTAACGGCTTCTAAGTTATTAAATTGACCTTTGGGATTTAGGTTGCCAAAATAGGTATTCGGAAAGGCTAATAGTATGTGTAAATGTTTTGAATAATATAGATAATTTAAGAAAATTAAAATTCCGATTATGTGCATCCACCACGCAACACGTTCAATCAAATGAATATTATAGCCTTCAAACATTGGCGCAAAAAATTGACTGATCACGTTCCCAGAATTCATAGATTGAAATTCTGCATCAGTTGCATTCATGAGGATAAACAAGCCCATTAATACAATCTCAAAATAGAGGATTAAGTTTCCATCTAATTTGGGCCAACCTTTCATTTCAGAGCTTAAAAACCGTTTAATTTTTACCACATTTCTTCGAAACCAAAAAATTACAACGGCTATAAAGACCAAGGCTGCAAGAATTTCAAAAGTTCCAATTAAAACACCATAAAGAGATCCAATACCAGAAAAAATACGATGGGTTCCAAACAAACCATCAATGATAATTTCTAAGACTTCGATGTTAATAATTACAAAGCCTATATAAACAATAATGTGAAGGATACCAGAAATTGGACGGCTTACCATTTTACTTTGACCCAAAGCAATGCGTGCCATATTTTTCCAACGAGTTTTGGAGTCACCACTAATATTTGCATCTTTTCCAAGGTAAATATTGCGTTTTAGTTTGCGAATATTTTTAACAAAAAAGCCAATACCTATAAAAAGGATTATTGCAAAAATTACATTTGGCAAAAAATTCATTTGGCTATTTTTTGTTCTTTAGTTCGTTTCCTTCAGAATCGTATTGTTTGGCTTTTTTTCCAAAAAGAGAGAAATGCACATAACGTTTTGGATTTAGTTTCATGTCTTCTAAAAGTTCTTCCAATTGCTTGGTTGCGCCTTCAAGGTTGTTGTAAACCGCCTCATCTTTCATGAGTTTACCAACGGATCCTTCTCCATTTTCGATAGCACTTAATAATTGGTTAAAACTTGAAATTGTTGATTTTAAATCCGCCATAATCGTATCAAAATCAGCTGCCGCTAATGAAGTACTCAAACTTGTTAAATCTTCAGATATTTTATTAAAATTAGTGATTGTTTGTCCAATTGATGATGAGTTATCGACCACTAGATCATTTAAAGATTCTGAGGTAGATTTAAACGATGCAATTGTTGTACTTAATTCGGCAATACTTGATTTTATATTCGATTTGGTTTGGGCATCAAAAAGGGAGTTGAGATTTACCAGAAGGGTATCTGCACTAACCATCATCGTCTCCATTTTTTCTTGAAGTGGTGTTAAGCGTTGATTTACCAAATCCGTAAGTCCTGGTTTGACATCTGAGCTAAGTAGGTCTCCAGACTCAACGTTTGGAGCCCCGTCAAAGGCTGGGATAATCGCAATGGCTTTCCCACCAATAAGACCTGCTTCGTATAATTGAGCGGTACTATTTTTTGAGAATTCGAAATCACTATCAATAAGCATATTGACATTTAATTTCCCTGATAGGTCATTTGTAAAATGTATTGATTGAACTTTTCCAATTTTATGACCATTAATAGTAACCGCAGCAGACGGCGCCAATCCTTCGACATTATCATAAATTGCAGAGATTTTTTTAGAGTTGTCAAGAATGTTTTCACCTTTTAAATAGTAAAAAATAAAGATGAAAAGCAGTATTCCTGAGAGGACTAAAATAGCCGTTTTAATTTCCTTAGACAATTTCAATATAATAGTTTTTTCTTCTTACAAATCTAAGAATAAATTTTAAACAATAAGGTCTATTATTCGGTAGATTTTAAGGCGGTTTTAATTGCTATTCTCTCACCATTTTTATAAGCCACAATAAAGGCACTTTTATAACCCTTGTTTAGTGCTTCATTTTTAAGTTCAACAACTGTGTCATAACTTGAAGTCTGTCCATAAAAGTAACGGTACATTGATTTTGATTTGGTTCTTGATATGTCGTTTAGTCCATTGAAATTATACGATTTTGTAGCTAATTTTTTAGAGCCCGCCGCGATTTGAACTTTAAACACTATGGATGTATCACTATTATTTGGGCTGTTGTCTGGTTCTACAGGCTTCACTGTTTCGGGAGTTGTCTCAACCTCCTCCGTTGAAGGTCTGCCTTCTTGAACAAAGGTTTCTGTATTCAAATTTGACCTATAATCCAGAATTGCATCCGATATGCTTTTTGATATATTGTTACTACCTTCAACGGAGTTTAGATAATCTCCTTCACTTTTGTTTGTTATAAAGCCTGTCTCAATCAAAACACTTGGCATGTAGGTGTTGTGTAAGACCCAAAAAACGGCTTGTTTAACACCTCTGTTTTTTCGTTTTAACCTATTGGTAAAGTTGTCTTGAATATTCCGTGCTAATAATATACTTTGATCTAAATAATCTTCTTGCATAAGGGTCAATCCAATTAAGGTTTCAGGAGAGTTAGGATCAAAACCTTCATAATTAGTTTCATAATCATCTTCGTAGAAAATAACTTCATTTTCTTCTTTTGCAACTCTAAAATTAGATTCGTTTCTTCCAAGCCCTAACACATAGGTTTCAGTACCATGAGCCTGTGAGTTGTGTGCGTTGCAATGTACTGATACAAACAAATCAGCATCTGCTTTATTGGCAATCTTTGCGCGTTGTCTTAATTCAATAAAAACATCGGTTTTTCGGGTATAGATGACTTTGATGTTTTTATGTTTTTTTAAATTTTCACCTATTTTTAACACAATTTTTAAAGCAATATCCTTTTCTTTATATCCGAAGTTCGTAGGTCTCCCAGGGTCTTTACCACCGTGACCAGCATCTAAAACAACAATAAATGGTTTGTTATCATTTTGTGTGTATCCATTAAAAGTTCCAAAAAATAAAAGGAAGACTAAAAAGAATTTTATTTGCTTATGCATATTGATTAATTTACCAGTGAATCGAATGATTAAAATATAAAAATCAAAAAAAAATATACGTAACTTTGGTTTTTCAAAAATCGAGCCATTTAATACAAAAATACTCTTAAAAGCATTGAAAACAAGATTCTTTCAACTAGTTTTTTCTTTAAGTTTTACAGTGTTTACTAACACTACAGGCATGGCTCAGGATATTCCGAATCCAAAACCTACGACAGAAATTCCTGCTTCTAAGGAGTTGGAAGTTAAAAATGACTCTATTTCTACACAGGAATTAAAACGCATCGAAACAGATTCTATTGTAAATGACAGCCTATCACAACCAAAAAAACTATTAGAAGCCATAGTTACCTACAAGGCAAAAGACTATACATCGGTCAATCAAAAAACACAACAAATATATCTTTATAATCAAGCTGAAATCCAATATAAAGATATGGATATTAAAGCAGGAATTATTATCATTGATTATGGCAAAGACATTGTTTATGCAGGACGTTTAAAAGATTCCTTGGGAAATTACAGCCAACATCCTGTATTTAAACAGGGAAGTGATGTTGTTGAACCCGATTCTATTGCATTTAATTTAAAAACAAAAAAAGCGCTGATTTGGAATTCAAAAACAGAGCAACAAGGGGGGCGTATAATTTCAGATTTAACTAAAAAAGAAAATGACTCTGTTTATTTTGTAAAGCGTGCTAAATTCACTACTTCAGAAAATATTGAAAATCCAGAGTATTATTTTTTGTTACGAAAAGCAAAAATTGTTCCTGGCAAAAAAGTAGTTACGGGGCTTACAAATTTGTTTATTGCAGATGTTCCCACTCCTATAGGATTGCCGTTTGCTTTTTTTCCACTTTCTAAAACTCGAACTTCGGGGGTGCTCTTTCCTTCTTTTGGAGAAGAAAGTAATCGCGGATATTTTCTTCAGAATGGAGGGTATTATTTTGCTATTAGTGATTATTTTGACCTTGCAACCCTTGGGGATTATTACACAAATGGGAGTTATGGAATTCGTCTCGAAAGTAATTATGCGGTTCGTTATAAATTTAGAGGTTCGTTGAGTTTTAGGTATGAGAACCTCATAAATAGTGAACGTGGATTTCCTGATTACTCAAAAAGTACAATTTATAATTTACGATGGAATCAAAGTCAAGATTCAAAATCAAGTCCAAACTCTCGATTTTCGGCTTCTGTAAACTTGGGTTCTAGCACCTATTTTCAGGAATCTGTGAATCAGCTGAATACCTCAAACTTCTTGAATAACACCTTGTCATCATCTGTTTCATATTCCAAAACATTTCAGGGAGAACCACAAGTTAATGTGAGCTTGTCAGCAACGCACTCTCAGAATACAAATACGGAAGTTATCAATATGACTTTACCAACCTTTCAAGGAAGTGTGGATCGAATTTATCCTTTTGCACCCAAAACTGGAAGTAAAAAAGGGGCGATTCAGAATATTAATTTCCAATACAATGTACGAGGAGAAAATCGTATTCAAACGACCGATTCTTTATTTTTAACAGGTGCTATGTTTGAGGAAGCGAAAGCTGGTTTTCAACATACAATTCCTCTAACTACCAATTTTAAAGTTTTTAAACATTTTAGCATGAGTACCAGTGCTAATTATAGAGAAAATTGGACTTTTAACACCATCAACAAAGCGTATGACCCCGATACTGAATCGGTTGTTACAACGCCTCTAAAAGGGTTTGATTCTTTCCGAACTTATAATTTTAGTACCAGTGTTGGAACCACTGTTTATGGGATGTTTGACTTTGGAGAAGACAAAAAAATACAAGCCATTCGTCACGTTATGCGACCGTCCGTTAGTTATAACATCAACCCCTCGTTTGAAAAATATTATGACACCTATGAAGTCATTAGTGCCGATGGTGTCACTAGCGATCAAGTCCAGTATACTAGGTTTGAACAATCTTTATTTGGATCTCCAGGAAAGGTCTATTCTAGTTCCGTTGGATTATCACTTAATAATAATTTGGAAGCAAAGGTTCGCGACAAGGATAGTACTGCGACAGAAGCTAAAAAAGTGTTCTTATTAAATTCATTAAATTTCTCAACAAACTATAATGTTGCGGGGGATTCTTTAAACTGGAGTCCCGTTCGAGTTTCGGGTGGAACACAACTATTGGACAATAAATTGAGTGTAAATTTTGGAGCAACTTTAGATCCTTATGCATTAGACAATAATAATTCTAAAATTAACACATTCAATATTGATAATGGTGGTAGTTTATTTCGATTATCGAGTGCAAACATGACCATGAGTTACAGTTTGTCTAGTGAGTCTTTTGAGGGCAATGACCAAAACAATGCTGCTGAAAGAGATCAATCCATTAGAAGTGGTGGACGTGCAGATGATTTATTTGGACGGTCTCAAGATTTTGCGGACCAACAGATAAATAACAGGGACCAATCTGAAGAGGTGACTCCAACAGATCTTTACAACTACAAAATCCCTTGGAGTTTACGAATTGCTTATGCCGTTAATTACAGTAATTCGAGACGTCAGAATGAGATTTCATCACATTCGTTGATGTTTTCTGGAGATATCGAATTTTCGCCTCGATGGAGCGTCGGTGCCTCTTCTGGATACGACCTAAAAAATAAGGGATTCACATACACTCAATTGCGTTTTGAACGTGATTTAGAAAGTTGGAGGATGAATTTTTCTTGGATTCCATTTAGCAATCGAAGTTCGTGGAATTTCTTTATTGGAATTCGATCAAGTATATTGAAAGATATCAAATATGAAAAGCGAAAACAACCTGATAAACAATTGTAAAAAACAGTAACCAAACACAGATGAAAACTATTATAACCACAAACAAAGCACCACAACCTATTGGCCCTTACAGCCAGGCTGTTTTAGTAGAAAACACTTTATATACTTCGGGGCAAATTGCATTACACCCAGAAACAGGTGAATTGGTAACAGATTCTATTGAGAAAGAAACCACTCAGGTTATGAACAACCTAAAGGCAGTTTTGGAAGCTGCAGATATGACTTTTGAAAATGTCATCAAAGCGTCTATATTTATCTCTGACATGAATTCTTTCGCATCAATTAATGCCATCTATGGACAGTATTTTGAGGAGGCTACCGCACCTGCTAGAGAAACGGTTGAAGTAGCAAACTTACCAAAATTTGTAAATGTAGAAATAAGTATAATTGCAGTAAAATAATTAACTTTTAGAAGCACTTTTGGCAATTTCTGCATGGTAGTTAACCAAGCCTTCAATTGGACGTCTTTCAAAATTTCCGACTGTAAACCCATATTCTTGAGCAACATCTTTGATTTCTCTTTGGATAAAATAGGCAATAGAGCCTGCAAAATGTACTGGAACTGTTTTGATTTCTTCAGCGTATTGTAAAATCATGGTTTCTACAAATTCACGAAGACCTTCCTTTATAACGTTTTGTATATAATCGGATTCTTTATTAAGGATCAAAAATTCAGCAAAGGTTGCTAAATAGGCATTCGGGTTTGGTTTTTTGTAGAGTGCTTTTTTAATTGCATCTTCATTTACATCGTAGCGTGTTTTAAATACTAATTTCAAATCATGAGGCATCTGATTAAAATAGTAATCTCTAAGGAGTTTTCTACCATAATAGTTACCTGATGCATCATCCATTATTGAATATCCGAGTGATGTCACTCTTTGATCTACTTTTTGACCATCGAAATAGGTGCAGTTAGATCCTGTTCCTAAAATACAAACTACTGCGGGACGGTGCGAGATTCCAACAGTTGCATATATAGCTGCATAGGTATCTTCTTCTACAACAACTTCGGCATTTAAAAAAATAGACTCTAAAACATCTTTAAGCATCTTGCTTGGTTTATCAGTACCACACCCAGCGCCATAAAAATAAATATGGGAAACTTTTAATTTATTATCATAAATTAAGTCGTTTTCCTTAATGATGTTGAATGCATCTGTATCCGAAATGATGGCTGGATTTAAACCTTTGGTTCGTTGCTTTTCAAAAAGAGGCTCACCTGTTTCTGAATCAATTGCAATCCAATCACATTTTGTGGAACCACTGTCTATTATAAAAATCATATTTTAAACTTTAAAAAAAAATACTGCTAACGGGTAACAGTATTTTTTTGAAATTTATAGAAATTATATTACGCTGATATAGTGGGCTAAATCTACTAGTTTAGCAGAGTATCCGTATTCGTTGTCATACCAAGAAATCAATTTAACAAAATTGTCATTGAGTCCCATACTTGCGTTGGCATCAAATGTACTTGTCTTTGTTTCCGATACGAAATCTTGAGACACCACACCTTCTTCGGTATATCCTAAAATTCCTTTTAATTCATTTTCTGAAGCATGCTTAATTGCTGCTTTTACGTCTTCAAAAGAAGCCCCTTTTTCTAAACGACATGTTAAATCAACAACCGATACATCTACCGTTGGGACTCTAAAAGCCATTCCTGTTAATTTTCCGTTCAGTTCTGGAATTACCTTTCCAACTGCTTTTGCAGCTCCTGTAGAAGCTGGTACAATGTTGTTTAATGAAGCACGTCCAAGTCTGTAATCTTTTCTTGAAGGTCCATCTACCGTAAATTGAGTTGCTGTTGCAGCATGAACAGTTGTCATAAGTCCTTCTGCAATTCCAAAGTTATCATTGATAACTTTAGCAAGAGGTGCTAAACAGTTTGTTGTACATGATGCGTTTGAAACGATCGTGTGATCTGCTGTAATTTCATTGTGGTTTACCCCCATTACAAACATTGGTGCATCTGCAGATGGTGCAGATATAGCAACTTTTTTAGCGCCGGCAGTAATATGCTTTTGAGCACCTTCTAAATTTGTGAAGATTCCTGTACAATCTAAAACAACATCTGCATTTACAGCATCCCATTTTAAATCTTCTGGATTGCGTTCAGCAGAAACACGGATTTCATTTCCGTTGACTACTAAATTTCCATTTTTTACTTCAATAGTCCCCTGAAACTGGCCGTGAACAGAATCATATTTAAGTAGGTATGCTAAATGCTCTACGTCTAACAAATCATTGATTCCAACAACTTGTACATCAGATCTACCTGCAGCAATACGAAAAGCTATTCTTCCTATTCTACCAAATCCGTTAATTCCAATTTTTACTTTTGACATTTTATTTTTATTTTAATTAATTCGTTATTAAATACTCATAATGTCTGAGACTCTTAAAAGCTCAGCATCTATTGTTGAATGTCCTTTGACTGCTTTGTCAATAGGATATAATTCTAATTTATTATTCACAGTTCCAACCATATAGTTGAATTTACCTTCTAATAAAGACTCCACAGCTTTAACACCCATTCGAGATGCTAATACTCTATCAAAACAAGAAGGTGATCCTCCTCTTTGCATATGTCCTAAAACAGAGACTCGGACATCATAACCTTTAAGATTTTCCTCAACATAATCTCTTAATTCAAAAACATTTTTACCTGTTTTATCGCCTTCAGCAACCACTACTATACTCGATGATTTCCCTGTATGTTTACTTTTTTCTAAAGATTCTAAAAGTCGATCTAACCCTAAATCTTCTTCTGGAACTAGGATTTCTTCTGCACCAGAACCGACTCCTGCATTTAAAGCTATATGACCTACATCGCGCCCCATGACTTCAACAAAAAACAAACGTCTATGAGAACTGGCTGTATCACGAATTTTATCAATCGCATCTACCGCCGTATTAAGAGCTGTATCGTATCCTAGTGTATAGTTGGTTCCCACAATATCATTATCAATGGTACCTGGAATGCCTATGATAGGAAAGTTAAATTCCTCATTAAAAATCATACCTCCAGTAAACGTTCCATCACCACCAATTAATACCAAAGCATCAATCTTATCTTTTTGGAGTTGTTCATATGCTTTTTTACGACCTTCTTTGGTTCTGAATTCTTCAGAACGTGCAGACTTTAAAAAAGTCCCTCCTTTATTAATGATATGATTTACACTTCGTGCATTCAAAAGTTTAAAGTCACCTTCTATCATTCCTTCATATCCCCTGTAAATCCCTACGCACTCAATATTGTGATATGCACAAGTACGGGCTACAGATCGTATTGCTGCATTCATTCCGGGTGCATCACCACCAGAAGTCATTACACCAATTTTTTTTATATTATTTTCCATAATTATAATGGTTTGATTTTGTAAAATTAATAAACTTATAAGTTAAAAAAACGTAAGTAGGACTCAATTTTCTTTTCTTCCTTAAATTCAAACGTTTTCGTTAATAACTATTTGATTTTAAAGCTAAAAAATTAATTATTAGTAGGATTTTTAGGGTTAATTTATTTGAAATTAATATAATCTGGAAGCCCTGAATCGGCTTCTTTTTCAGTATTTTCAGTTTCAGTTTTTGTATTTTTATTTTTATTTTTAAATAATTCCTCAAACAATTCTCTTAAGTTATCAAATTCTATATTATAAGACAAGCCAATGCCTTGAGTGTATCCTATTTGCTCACCAAAGTTTTGAATACTATTTTCTCTGTTGAAAAATTTAAGAGACAGTGTGCGGTCTTCATTAAGCAAGACTTCCACTTCAAAATTTCCAGCTACGGTGGTTTCACTCACCCCTCCAACAGGAACACCAACCTTGCCATTAATAAGTACATTATCACTCAATTTGGTTGATAATGTAACTCCAAGGCGACTGTCTGTTTCATACTCTGGAGTGGTTTCACCTAAATCGACATCAATTCCTAATTTAACCTTATTGTCGTCGTCTGAAAACAAATCGTTCAACATGTTGGTAACTCCGTCCGAGACAAGTCCAAAAGCATCTTGTGAATCTAAAGTCAATTCGCTTCTAAAAGATCCTGTTGCTAGTAGTGATAAGGCTTGAAATTGTCGTCTATCTTGATCTCTCAATCGATCCGCTAACTCACTATTAAGTGTTGAATTAACACTCGGAAACCGAATATTAAAATCCAAATCGGGCTGTTCCAATTCTCCTGTTAAATGAATTTCAACTTCTGTTGGGATGCTTTGATTAATGGGGTTATCTAAAAGTGTGGAAGGGTTGACACTAATGCCATCATAAAGAGCTTTGATGTTTATTTCTGCACTTAGAGGATTTCCATCCCAAGCTAAGGTTCCATCTTTAACTACTTTAAATTGTTTTTGAATCATTTGTCCTAATGAAAAATTATAAATTCCCGAGAGTACAATAAAATCTCCAAACATTTGAAACTTTCCTTTCGTGTTAATTTGTGCCAACATACTTCCATTTCCACGACCCATAATGGAGCTTCCTGTCTCTTTGTCAAGCACAATTTCAATTTCAGCATTGTCGTTAATATCCATATTAAACTCCATCTCAACACCCGAAATATCGTCCACAACTAAGGTCTGATCTGTGTTTTGATTTAATTTTTCTTCAGGACTCAGAAAATGGATGTAGGAGTTTTCCGCTAAAATCTCATTATCATTTAATGGAATTTTAAAAACCGTTCCTTCTGAGGTTGTCACATTTGCTTCAATGAACAACTGGTCTGTAGGTCCTGAGACATCAATGGATCCGTCCACAAAAGCAGTTCCGTAATAGATCGATTCTTCTTCTAAATCAGTGTTTAGCACCAATAAGCGATCCGAATCTATTTGAAGATCTAAAGCCCAGTTTGAAAAATTATTGTGACTTATGCTCCCACTCAGAGAAGCTTGGGATTCATAATCGACATCGACCATTAACGCTTTATTAAAAATAAAACTTTGTTTTTGCAGATTAACTGCTGTGTTATTTTGAAATGCATAATCGACATTAAGATATGGAATTGCAAGCCCTCCATTATTAAGACTTAGAAATCCTTCTATTTGAGGGTTTTCAAGGCGTCCAGTCACATTTGCAACTCCGGAGACATCTCCTCGGATGTTGGTAATCACTCCGCCTCCAAACGGATTCAATGGCTTTAAAATAAATTCGTCAAAATTAATATCTAGATTCAGTTTAGAATTTTCTCCAGAAACATCCAAAGAACCAACAACTTTTAACGATTCCAAATCACCTTCTTTTAAAGACACATTGACATCATAATTAGTCAATGATTGATTGCCTTGAATGTCCGCTTTGAAAGATCCTAAATTAAATTCATTTACCGATAAATCATCAATAATCAAACTGGATTTTGGAAAGTACACACTTTCTAATTGAGTCATATTGAATCGTCCATTCAGATTACCACCCAGTTTTAAATCTTTAATTCTAGGAGTTATTTTGGCTAGATCAACATTTGTAAAATCAAGATTGACATCCTTATTTTGACTTCCTAAAATAACACCGTTTAAAAGAATATCTTCACTGGTAAAAGACATGTTTATATTGTCAATCGTTATTTCTTCAAATGCTCTGTCAAATACAATTTTGTTTTGTTTGTTTTGGTTTCTATTTATTAACCAGGGAGTGTTTTTAAAATTAACTTCCGATTTTTTCAGACCAACAACCGATTTGTTGTTTTCATCAATAGTATAATAGAGATTAAAATCAAATGCATCTTTAGAATCCGTACCGCCTTTAAATTCAGACTTAACATACAAGGTATCGTTTAGCGTTACATTAATCAGACTAAATTCCGATGCATTGTAATAAGGAGTCGCCAAGCTATCAACCTCTATGTAAGAATTAAATAATGGGTTATCATTAATCAGTTGCACTTCAATTTTACTTGCAAAGAAGTCCTCTAATCGTATGTTTGGAGATCGAAATGTTAGGTTGAAGTTTTTAGGATTGCTTTCCACCCTACCTCTCATATAGGTGTTCGATCCTAACTTTAATTCAGTTGAAAAAATTTCAACAATTTTATTATAAATTTTAAAATTAAAATTAAAATACTGTCCATCGTTAACCTGATAAGGCTTATACTTGGTATAAATATCTCCAAGTGCATTTCTCAATAAATTATGTAATTGGTTAATCGCAAATTTTCCTTTTAAATTTCCTTGAACAATTTCAGGAGAATTAACTCGAATAGTTCTCAGGTTGTTATTCCCAAATTCAGAGGTAATCTCAAAATCTTTGAAGGCATAGTTATCATTTTGGTTTTGATACAGTGCATTTTTAAATTTAATAGTCCCATACACATCGTCAATCGTTGTACCTTTCATATCCATTGTCATTTCTCCGTTCAAAACAGAGAGACTGTCACGCTGAACAAAATTTAAAGCATTCAAATTGGCATATTCTATCGCAGCAGAAAAATCATAAATATTTTCTTGTTTGGAAAAATCAACAAGCCCTTCAAAATTGAATTTCATATTTGGATCATCAATATCTAATTGCCCATTAAATATTTTATTTTTAACCACACCTGAAACTTCTATATTAGTGTAGATATATTCTTGAAAAGTAAACGAATCAAAGGTCCCCTTGATATTAGAGTTAATAGTTTCTTTATTAAAACCACGGCCTTCAACATTTAAACTTGAGGATACCAACCCAATCTTTTGCTCTCCCATCAAATACCCTAAATCAAAATCTGTAAACTGAACTTGACCCACATAAGAGGTGTTATCTATTGCTTTCATTTGATCTAAATTCAAATCTACAAAAAGGGTTCCGATATCAGTTTCAATATCCATAACTGTTATAATTGCTGCATTTGAAACCTTTGCAGTTCCTCTCATATCAAAACGTCCAAGAGATCCTAAATCAGAAGGGAGAGTATTCCCTAAAACCCTTGGTAATAGTGCTTTTAAATCGGTATGGGTAGACGCTACTTGCTGAAAATATGCATCCATTTTAAAATTATCTGAGGTAGTTTTAAATAAATTTTTAAATTGAATTTTCCCGACTAAAGATGTATTATCAGTTGTTATTATATCAATATTTTCTAGCAATAAATCATTCAGTGTTCCTGAAAAAACAGTGTTTAAATCCGCTTTTTGGTTGGTTCCAAATTCATTGTAAAACACATTTAACTCTTCGAAATCTATCGTACTATTTTTAAAAAATCCAGAAATATTAACTTTCTCCAAAAAATCTTTGAAATCTTTTCGGTCGTAATCAAACTGAACTTGACCAAAAAGTGTAGAATGCTCACTTTTTATTTCTAGTTCTTCAAACATCATTTGAGTTAAAGAATACGAAAAAACAGTTTCTAGATCCTGGATTTGAGCGCCTCTTGTATCATTAAAACTTAGATTTTTGATCGCAGTTTTAACATCAGTGCCCAAAATTAAAAAATCAAAAGCAGACAAATTAAGATTATGAAAATCTAAAACTTTAGGAGTGTTCAAATTTTCATCTGTTAATAAAAATTTACTATTATGAATTTGAATCTCACTAGATGAAAGAAGAAATTTATTGGAGTTCAAAGTCGGATTTTTCTCATCAAACTTATCTACAAAAACATCTAAATTCGTTTCACCTTCTCCTTGGTATTTTTTAATATGAATAAAGAGGTCGTATAAATCAATATCTCCAAATGTGAGTTTATTCTCAGCAAGTTTAACAAAACTTAAAATTGAAGTGTTTAATTCTGCTACTGAAATCAAAGTTTCATCGTAATGATCCTTTATGAGAATATTTTTGAGTTCCACATCACCATTAAACTGAAGCCCTACTTTTTCTATTTTAATAGCTGTCCCATACGCCTCATTAATTGAATTAGTAGCATAGTTCCCAAGACGTGTTTGGACTCTTGGAATAGACAGTACAAAAACGAATAGCAAGAATAACAACACAAGAGCTGTTACAAATTTTATCAGTATTTTGAAATTTTTATTGATACGCGAAATCTATTATTATAGTTACAATTTATCTACTTACACTAAAATTTAAACTCCGCAAAGCATTTATTTTAGTGCTATTTTTTTTATTTCTTTGCAGTTAAACTGTAAATGGATAAATTAAATCGTTTATTTTATACAAATTAAACGAATATTATCGCTAAAACGTGTTAATGAGTTCAAAAAATACATACATTTTAGGAATTGAATCTTCTTGTGACGATACGGCGGCAGCTATTCTATGCAATGGAAAGGTACTAAGTAATGTAGTTGCCAACCAGGCAATCCATGAAAAATATGGTGGCGTTGTCCCTGAATTGGCTTCTAGAGCACATCAACAAAACATTGTACCTGTGGTCGATCAAGCGATCAAACAAGCTGGAATTACGCTGGAAGATCTCAGTGCCGTGGCGTTTACACAAGGCCCTGGACTAATGGGGTCTTTGTTGGTAGGAACTTCATTTGCTAAGTCCTTGGCATACGGACTCAACATTCCTTTGATTGATGTCAACCATATGCAAGCACATATTTTGGCTCACTTTATTGAAAAAGAAGGCTCTGAAAAACCTGCATTTCCTTTTTTAGCAATGACCATTTCTGGAGGACACACACAAATTGTACGTGTTGATGATTATTTTAAAATGACGGTGATTGGAGAAACTATTGATGATGCTGTAGGAGAAGCGTTTGATAAAAGTGGTAAAATTTTAGGACTCGGCTATCCTGCAGGTCCCGAAATAGATAAACGTGCAAAACTTGGCAACCCAAAAGCGTTCAAATTTACCAAGCCACAAGTGACTGGACTCAATTTTAGTTTTTCAGGGTTAAAAACAGCAGTTCTGTATTTCGTTCAAAAAAAACTAAAAGAAAACCCTCAGTTTGTTAATGAAAACCTTAATGATGTGTGTGCGTCCATACAATACACCATTGTAGAGATTTTGATGGATAAACTAAAAATAGCTGTTAAAGAAACGGGGATCAACTGTATTGCAATTGGTGGTGGCGTTTCTGCAAATTCGGGAGTCAGAGACGCTTTAAAAGAAGCTGAAAACAGTCATGGCTGGGCCTCCTTTATTCCCCCTTTTGAATTCACAACCGATAATGCTGCGATGATTGCCATTGTAGGCCACTTAAAATATTTAAATAAGGAATACGCTAATCAAACCGTGATGGCTACGGCTCGACTTAAACTATAACTAAATGCAATTATTTTACAATTCAGAACTGGATACGTCCATAAAAACTTTTAACTTTTCAAAAGATGAAAGTCGTCATATTGTAAAAGTTTTAAGGAAATCTACGGGAGATCTTCTCATGATTACCAATGGAAAAGGATGGATATTTGAAGCAGAAGTGATCATTCCGAACCACAATAAATGTGTCGTTAGCATTTTAAAATCAACTTTTGAAACTCCTAGACCTTATACAATCCATTTGGCCGTTGCTCCCACAAAAATGAACGACCGCTACGAATGGTTTATTGAAAAAGCAACTGAAATAGGTGTGGATATAATCACACCAATTATTTGTCAGAATAGTGAACGGAAAATAATCAAAACAGAACGGTTTGAAAAAATCTTACAATCTGCGATGAAACAATCACTTCACTGCTATTTACCAAGCTTGGCGCCTGCCATTCGTTTTTCTGAATTTATAAAAATGCCTCAAGAAGGAGCTACATTTATTGCACACTGCGAAGATGGAGAGAAATTAAAATTTAAAGATCAAATTGAAGCTAAGAAATCGATCACAATATTAATTGGCCCAGAGGGTGATTTTAGTCCTAAAGAAATTGAGTTGGCTTTGAAACATCAGTATATTCCTGTATCTTTAGGAGCCTCTAGACTTCGCACCGAAACGGCTGGAATTGTTGCGGGGCACACAATTCAACTTTGTAATGAATAAACGTTTTTTATATTTCTTTTTAATTTTAGGGATTCACTTTTGTGGAAGCCAAAATTTAGCAGTTTTAAAATATAATGGCGGTGGCGACTGGTATAGCAACCCAACAGCATTAAAAAATTTGATTCAATTTTGTAATTCCAACATTCAAACGGCGATGGACGCTAAACCCCATACAGTAGAAGTGGGCAGTGTTGCTATTTTTGAATATCCGTTTATTTATATGACTGGTCATGGAAATGTGGTATTTTCAGAGTCCGAGTCAAATAACTTAAGAGCCTATCTATTATCTGGAGGATTTTTACATATTGATGATAATTATGGAATGAAACCCTATATTTTGGAAGCCTTAAAAACAGTATTTCCAGACAAAGAGATGAGCGAAATTCCTTCAACACATCCTATATATAATTCTGTATTTTCGTTTCCCAATGGCTTGCCAAAAATTCACGAACACGATGGTTTGGCACCTAAAGCCTTGGGCTATTTTCACGAAGGAAAACTTGTCTTACTATTCACTTTTGAAAGTGATTTAGGCGATGGTTGGGAAGATGCAAATGTGCATAACGATCCCGAAGCAGTGCGATTGAAAGCCTTAAAAATGGGTGCAAATATTATTAAATACGCTTTCGAAAACTAGAAAACCCATGCAGTTAAATCATTACACTTCTAAGTTTACAAAGCAACAGTTTCCAATTGTTTTAATAAGTGACAATGTATCGCATGCTGCCAATTTAGGGAGCTTATTTAGAACTGCCGATGCTTTTGGAATTGAACGTTTAATTCTCGGGGGATCTGCTGTGGAGCTAGGTCGGAAATTTACAAAAACATCTCGAGCGACCGAACAATCAGTCGTATATGAACAAATTGAATCCTTATCTGGGAAAATTCAAGAATTAAAAGCCGAAAATTACACGCTTATTGCACTTGAAATTACAGAAAAAAGTATTCCTATTTCGGAATTAAAACTAGAAAAAAATTCTAAAATTGCGTTTGTTATAGGCGATGAAAATCATGGTGTTTCAGCTTCTATTTTAGAACAATGTGATACTGTGGTACATATTGAGATGTATGGTCAAAACAGCAGTATGAATGTAGTTCAAGCCACAAGTATTGCATTGTATGAGTTTACCAAAAAATTGTCAACAAATAGCGGATTTAAGTGAACAAAATTCTTCTCAATAGCGCTGTGCAAGAGTTTATAAACAAGCATATAAACTCTAATATACAAGAATTAGTTCTAAGAGGAAGTCCTTTTGAGGGGCTAGATATTAAGGAACTCATTGAACAAATTGAAGCAAAGAAAAAGTGTGTTTTAAAATTAAAAACTTGGTTTGATCCTCCTGAAATTTATTATCCAAACAAACTCAATATAGAACAGACGTCCTCTGAAACTGCTGCTAAGATAAAAAGTGGATTTATACAAGGGGAATCCATGGTCGATTTGACTGGTGGATTTGGAGTCGATAGTTATTACTTTTCTAAGCAATTTAAGACGGTTGTTCACTGTGAAGTAAATACTAAATTGGCTGGAATTGCTGCTAATAATTTTAAAGTCTTAGGAGCCAACAACATCATAACTCACGCCAAAGATGGAATTGAATTTTTAAAATCGTGTTCAGATTCTTTTGATTGGATATACATTGACCCCTCGAGACGCGATGCACAAAAAAATAAAAAATTCTTGATCGAAGATTGCAGCCCAAATGTAATAACCTATCAGGATTTGTTTTTTAAACATGCCAATAATATACTTATTAAAATGTCACCAATGCTCGATATTAGTGTTGGTTTAGCAGCCTTGAAACAGGTGAAAACTGTTCATATTGTGGCCGTAAAAAACGAAGTGAAAGAATTGTTATTTCATCAGGAAAAAGACTTTGATGGAAAAACAACCATTCACACTCTTAACACGCATCCTAATGGCGACGAACGGTTTTCTTTTGAAATGCTAGCTGAAGAAACTGCGAATGCCAGCTACAACACTCCAAAGCAGTACTTATACGAACCCAATGCGGCTCTAATGAAATCGGGAGCGTTTCAATTAATTTCGGAGTACTTTGAGGTTGATAAACTAGACCTGCACACACATTTATATACCAGTGATAAAAAATTAACAAATTTTCCAGGAAAAACATATGCGATTTCAAACGTTTTCCCCTATCAAAAGAAGCCTTTGAAAAAATCAATTGGCAGTTTAAAAGCCAATGTTAAAACACGGAATTTCTCAGAAAAAATTCAAGCTATCAAAAGCCTATTCAAACTCAGCGATGGCGGAGATTTATATCTGTTTTTTACAAGTTCGAATGGAAAGAAAATAGTAATTGAGTGTCGGTTAGATTCCGTTTGAAACTTCCAAGGAACGTAATCCTTCAAACACCACAATACTCACAGCATTTGCTAAGTTTAAACTTCTAACATGCGGACTGTGAATAGGAATCTTAAAGAGCTTGTCTAAGTTGTTAGCTACGAGATCTTTTGGCAATCCAACGGATTCTTTTCCAAATATAAAAAACAGATCGTCCTTATAATTAATTGAAGTATAACTCTGCTTGGCAGCACTGGATAAGAACACCATTTCCTCATCTTTATTGATCGCTAAAAATTCATCTAAAGTCTTATAAATCTTGACTGTAATGTGTTTCCAATAATCCAAACCCGCTCTTTTGAGACGTGTGTCACTTAACTCAAATCAAAAATAGGATTCCCAAAAATAAAAAAAGCAAGTTCTTTAATTAAAGCTTGCTTTCTTTTTAACTTTTAGTTGATTTATTCGTGATCGCACTAGGATTAAATATCCAAAGCACTCCGCTCTGAAAATAGTACCAACAAAAAAACGCTCAAGCAAGCTTGGCGTTTTTTCTTATTGCACTATTTATTCGTGATCGCACTAGGATTCGAACCTAGGACCGCCTCCTTAGAAGGGAGGTGCTCTATCCAGCTGAGCTATGCGACCATAATGTCAAATTAGTCACGCTTCTAGCGTGACGACCTCTGTGTCGGGGTGGTCACGCCTCTAGCGTGACGACCTCTAGTGTCGGGGTGGCAGGATTCGAACCTGCGGCCTCCACGTCCCAAACGTGGCGCGATAACCGGGCTACGCTACACCCCGAATTGATTATCTAAATATCTTTTTGCACCTCTTTTTTTGATTTTACGCTCCAAAAGTAATGCTTCACTTCTTGAATGAACTTTTATACTATGTATCAACGTCCAAGGCGAACCTCTTTTTGTTGATTTAACATAACCTTCGTTATGCCTCACTAATCTTCTTTCGATATCTGCAGTTTGACCTACATAATACCTCCGTATCGTTTCACTATAAAGAATATAAACATACATCACTATTCTTTTAATGTGGTCGGGGTGGTCACGCCTCTAGCGTGACGACCTCTGTGTCGGGGTGGCAGGATTCGAACCTGCGGCCTCCACGTCCCAAACGTGGCGCGATAACCGGGCTACGCTACACCCCGAATTGATTATCTAAATATCTTAACAACAGATATTAAATTACTTATTAAAAATGATTCCATTAAATGAAATCTCTTTTTGGGTGGTCACGCTTATAGCGTGACGGCCTCCACGTCCCAAACGTGGCGCGATAACAACGCTGCTGGCTTTGCAAACCGGGCTACGTCCTGTCACGCATTTCTGAGTGATACACCCCGAATTGATTATCTAAATATCTTAACAATAGATATTAAATTACTTATAAAAATGATTCCATTAAATGAAATCTCTTTTTGGGTGGTCACGCTTCTAGCGTGACGACCTACACGTCCCAAACGTGGCGCGATAACAACGCCGTTGGCTTTGCAAACCGGGCTACGTCCTGTCACGCATTTCTGAGTGATACACCAGAATTGATTAACTGTTGTTAATTTATTTTTTGCGGAGAGACAGGGACTCGAACCCTGGCGACAGTTACCCGTCGACAGATTAGCAATCTGCTCCATTACCACTCTGGCACCTCTCCTATTTAAATGAACATCCACAATTAAAATTGCGGTTGCAAATGTAACTTTTCATTATCTAGAACGCAAACTATTTTTTTACTTTTTTCCATGCATTTTTAATTTAATCCGGATATTCAATACGTAAGTGAAACATATTGGCCAATTTTTGCTTCAAGACCTTCTTGATTGACTGAATTTCTTTCAATGTAATATCAGCATTCAAAAATTGATCTGAATCCATTTGTTTGGAAATAATTGCATCTACAAAATCATTTATCTTGGTTGAATTGGGCTCCTTTAAACTTTTAGAAGCTGCTTCAACACTATCACACATCATTAGTATAGCCGTTTCTTTATTAAACGGCTTTGGACCATTATAGCTAAAATCATTCGCTTCAAAATCTAAATTCAATTCTACCTGTTTGTTATAAAAGTAATATACTGTGCTTGTTCCGTGATGGGTTCTAATAAAATCAATGACACGATCGGGTAAATTATTTTTCTTAGCCAGTTCAATACCATCAATAACATGATTGATAATAATCTTTGCACTTTCTTTTGGAGATAACTCGTCATGAGCATTGATTCCTGTCAATTGATTTTCGGAGAAATAGGTGGGATTTTTCATTTTACCAATATCATGATATAAGGCTCCTACCCTCACAAGCATTGTATTGGCTCCTATTTCATTGGCAGCAGCTTCGGCTAAGTTTGCTACATTTAGAGAATGATGAAAGGTCCCTGGTGCTTTATCAGACAATTCTTTCAATAGCTTCGAATTGGTGTCCGACAATTCTAATAAGGACACATCCGAAACAAGTCCGAAGAGTTTTTCATATACATATATGAGTGGCTGTACAAACAACGTTGCTAACCCACACAAGACAAATAACAAAAAGGTTTCCCAATTTAAGGTGTCAATACTACCTTCGTGAATAACAAAAAACGCAAAATAAGAAACGATGTAAATTAATGTGATTTGACCCACAGAAATGAATAAATTCGCCCGTTTATAAAGTTCTGAAACAGTAAGTATCGTTACAATTCCGGCAATGATTTGCAAAAACATATACTCATAATTATTAGCGACCACAAACCCTAATAAAAGTACCGTAAGTACGTGCGTAAACAAGCCTAATCGAGCATCAAAAAATGCTTTTAATATTAAAGGTAAAACACATAGGGGAACAATGTAAATATAAGATGAATTGAAATTGACAACCAAGGTGGTTAGAAACACCATTAATACGATATTGAAAAAAATAAAAGTCACTTTAGTATTATTTGAAAACACCTCCATTCTGTATTTTTTCATAAACAACAACAACATCAATAAAGCCAATGACACCAAAACAGTATAAGCAGTCACAACTAGCGTATAATTTGAATCGGTCCAAACCTGTGATTCGTACTCTGAAACCAATGAATTTAGAACCGCATATTTATCTCCTTGAACCACTTCTCCTTTGGAAATAATAAGTGTTTGCTTATCGACACGCCCCCGAACTAGTTTCATCTGACTCAAGCGTTCATCAAGTGAAACCTGTGTAATCGTATTATTTAATTGCGTATTGGGTTTTACGACATCAAAAAAAAGTGCTAAATACCGTTGCCTGTAGGCTTCTAATCCCAAAGCATTTACTCTAGACTCTACAAATGTTTTTAAATTCGTTTGAAGGAAAAAACGATCAAAACGCTTAACTCCACTTTGTGTTTTATCAACCAGAACAGAAATCTGCTGATTGGAATCATAATCATATAAATCTTGAAGCACTCCTCCTTCATATAATTCATCAATGAGCAGCATCCCTTTGTCGTAAAGGTCAATTTTTAATTGGTTTTTTGGTAGCTCAAAAAACAACCTATCAAATGTTGAAGAGTACTCGGTTTTAACCGTAGCGATCACTGTGGTATCCACATCAAAAAAAACAGGAGACTGCAAAGTTATTTGCTGTTTTTCTAAATCAATTTCTTCGGCGGTTTTTTTGATAGCAAAATCAAAAGGCGCGTAAAGATTTTCAGATTGCCAAGGTTTTCCCTTTTCAAAACTATATCTAAAAGTTCCACTTTTTGGAAACAAATAGACAATCACAAAAGTGGTTAACACAAAAAGAAAAAACTTATATATTAAGGCATGGTTTTTATGAAAAAGGTTCATTATATCCTTCATGTGTATTTAATATTTGTTTTTATGAATATTATGACTTTTGATTTGATAAGTTCATGTGAAATTGGGGAGTTAAAAAAATTATACACCTCAATAAACTAATAGATTATGTAATTGTCAACACCCAAAAGTAATAAAAAGAAGTATATTTTCTCTCCATATTAAAACATTCCTACTTTATATATCCTAAATTTTAGTTATTTTCGCATGAAGCATCTCTAAATTCTAAACTATGAGTAAAGACGTTGTAATTGTATCCGCTGCAAGAACTCCTATTGGGAGTTTTTTAGGAGGACTGTCTTCTGTTCCTGCACCCAAATTAGGAGCCATCGCTATTAAAGGTGCACTAGAAAAAATTAATCTAAACCCCGAAATTGTAGATGAAGTTCTAATGGGTAATGTTGTACAAGCTGGTGTAGGACAAGCTCCAGCTAGACAGGCTGCTATTTATGCAGGCATTCCTGATACGGTACCCTGTACTACGGTCAATAAAGTTTGTGCTTCTGGAATGAAAACTATTATGCAAGCCGCACAATCAATTGCTTTGGGAGATGCTGATATTATTGTAGCTGGCGGAATGGAAAATATGAGCTTAATTCCTCATTATCATCATGCACGTTCAGCGCAAAAATTTGGATCCATTTCTTTTGATGATGGATTACAAAAAGACGGTTTAGTAGATGCCTATGCAAATCAAGCCATGGGAATTTTTGCAGAAAGTTGTGCTGCAGAATATAAGTTTACACGTGAAGATCAAGATGCTTTTGCAATTCAGTCCTACAAAAGATCCGCAGAGGCATGGAATGCAGGCAAATTCGATTCAGAAGTGGTTTCTGTAGCCGTCCCACAACGTAGAGGCGAACCGATTGTAGTAGATAAAGATGAGGAATTTACGAATGTTCGGTTAGAAAAAATACCAAACTTACGAGCTGCTTTCACAAAAGACGGAACGGTGACAGCTGCAAACGCATCAACCATAAATGATGGTGCGGCGGCATTGATACTTATGAGTAGAGACAAAGCTGAGGAATTAAAATTAACTCCATTAGCAACTATAAAAGGGTATGCAGATGCTGCAAGAGAACCCGAATGGTTTACTGTAGCTCCCTCAAAAGCACTGCCTAAAGCATTGGCAAAAGCAGGAGTAGATATTTCGGAAGTAGATTTCTTTGAATTCAATGAAGCATTTTCTGTAGTGGGCTTAGCAAACATAAAATTATTGGGGCTAAACGATTCAAATGTGAATGTCAATGGCGGTGCGGTTTCTTTAGGCCACCCACTAGGCTGTTCAGGTGCTCGAATTGTAGTAACCTTACTGAGCGTACTCGAACAAAATAACGGAAAAATTGGAGCTGCAGCGATCTGTAATGGCGGTGGCGGTGCTTCGGCAATTATCCTAGAACGAACTATATAAAATATGCAATACGGCCTTTGCTATTTGAGTGTTGTTGCCTTAAGATCGGAAGCTTCTGATACGAGCGAATTAATTTCGCAAGTACTTTATGGCGATTATTTTAAAGTTTTAGAACACCGAAAATCATGGAGTCGTATCCGATTGGGGTTTGATAAATATGAAGGTTGGATCGATAACAAACAGTTTCAATTTATCGACGAATTGGAATATAAAGAACTTCACAAGTCGGACCCTCTAATGACCACTGATTTGGTTGATTTTATTACCAATCAACACCAACAATTACACCCTATATTATTAGGGTCGTCACTTAACGGTCTTAACTATTTAAAGCACACATTTGATGGGGAAAAATCAGTTGGATCTAAGGATAAATCTAAACTTGTAGAAACTGCTATTTTATACCTCAACACGCCTTATTTATGGGGAGGTAAAACCCCTTTTGGAATTGACTGTTCTGGATTTGTTCAGATGGTTTATAAACTAAATGGTTTCAAAATTTTAAGAGATGCTTCTCAGCAAGCCTCTCAAGGGGATGCTCTTAGTTTTATAGAAGAAAGTGAACCCGGTGATTTAGCATTTTTTGACAACAATGAGGGGGATATTATTCATGTGGGTATTATTATGAAAGACCACCATATCATTCATGCACACGGAAAGGTTCGTATAGATCGTCTGGATCAAAGCGGTATTTATAATATCGATACCAAAACACATTCTCACAAACTAAGAGTTATCAAAAAAATTATCTCATAAAAAAAGCCATTCAAATTGAATGACTTTTAAAGTAATAAAACTAAATGCTTTTATTTCGGTTCTAATGTATCCGAAATCGCTTTATATTCTTTGTATTTATCGGAATCCCCCACAGCACTATATATATTTGCTAAGGTTCTAGCAGCTTGGTAATTGCTTGGGTCTATACCAAATGCACTTTCCAAATAAGGAATTGCATCTAGATATAACTGGTTGCGTTTCGCTTTTAATTCATCATATTTACGGTCGTCTGCTGCAGAGGATCCTAACGAATTCATTTCGTCAAGAATTGATTCTTCTTGTCCCAAAATTAAGGCCGATAAATTTATGTAGGCATTGATATAGTCTGGTTTAAGTTCGATTGCTTTTAAATAATATTTTTTAGAACCTTCATAATCATCTGTTTCGGAAGAAATAACTCCTAAATTATATTGTAATTCAGGGTTCATCGGATCTTTTTGTATCGCAACTTCAAGCAATTCTTTAAACTTTGGAGTATCACCCATTGTGTAATAAACATTGGCTTCAGTCAATAATAAATTCAAATCATCGGGAGATTCTGCTCTCGCAACAGCCATGGCTTGAAGTGCTTTTTCATTCTCACCATTTTGAACATAAATAAGTGCGATATTTTTAATTATTTCTGGAAACTTAGACTTGGTCGTTTCATCTCTGGGGTTGATGTGTGATTTAGATTTAACCGAAAGGTCTCTTAAAACCTTACTTCCAAATAATTCTTCAACTTGTGTTTCTTTGTTTGTCGCAAGATAATTTTGTTCTACCCCGGTGTACCCCAGACTTCTCAACTCTTCATACATCGCTAGAGAGCGGTCATACAATTTAGCATTTACAGCAGTGGAAGCGGCATAAAACAAATAAACCGTATCGTTTGGGACTAACTTATAGGCAGATTCAAAATAATCTGAAGAGGTTTTGTAATCCTCTGATTGCAAAAGAGAAGTCCCTTTATTAACCAGGTGTGCTTTTAAGTTTTGGATTTGATTTTTTACTCCTTGCTCCTGTGCTGGTGCAGTTGCCAATTTTAACGCCTCCATAGATTTTTTGATGGTATTAAAATCTGGCTCCCCGTTATTAAGGTAAAAAACACTTCTTAGTAGGTAATATTGACTTTTATATTTATCGTCCATAGAACCTAAAAGGGCTTCAGCAGCATCAAGTGCCACAGCTGCTTTTTCAAAATTCCCCTTATCTAGCTCTTTATCTGCTGTTTTTAATTCTTTTTTTTGAGCAACAACAGAAAATCCTAGGGTTAGTGCGATCGCTAAAACAAAATATTTTTTCATCGTATTTAAGTTTATATAATTAGTGTTATTCGTTATTCTTCTTCTTGAGAATTAATTATTCCACCATCTGTTTCAGCAGCCTTGGTCTCTTCAACACCTTCTTCTGCTATACCTTCAATTGCTTCGATGTCTTCTTCGTCTTCACGCATTACTTTTGCAACGGCAGCGATAGAATCATTTCCTTTAAGGTTAATCAAACGAACTCCTTGTGTTGCACGTCCCATTACTCTTAAATCTTCTACAGCCAATCGAATTGCTACGCCTGATTTATTAATAATCATTAAATCATCTTCATCGGTTACATTTTTAATGGACACTAAATTTCCAGTTTTTTCTGTAATTGAAATGGTTTTAACACCCTTTCCACCTCGATTTGTGATTCTATAATCTTCCAAACTTGATCGTTTACCATAGCCGTTTTCAGATACAACTAATATATTACTTTCCATATCATCCACAGCAATCATTCCGATAACCTCATCCGATTCATGTGCGAGTGTAATCCCTCGAACTCCTGAAGCACCACGACCCATTGGACGAGTTTTAGCTTCTTCAAATCGAATGGCCTTCCCAGATTTCAATGCCAACATAACTTGACTTTCGCCTGTGGTTAGTTTTGCTTCTAGTAATTCATCTTCTTCTTTAATTGTGATGGCATTAATTCCATTGGTTCTTGGTCTAGAATATTGTTCTAAAGATGTTTTCTTAACCTGTCCTTTTTTGGTGGACATGATTACATAATGAGAATTGATGTATTCTTCATCTTTTAAATCTTGAGTACAAATAAACGCTTTGACTTTATCGTCTTGTTCTATGTTAATTAAGTTTTGAATCGCACGTCCTTTAGAAGTTTTAGCTCCTTCAGGTATTTCATAAACTCGCATCCAGAAACATTTTCCTTTTTGAGTGAAAAATAACATATACTGGTGGTTTGTTCCTACAAATAAGTGTTCTAAGAAGTCTTCATTACGAGTCGTAGATGCTTTTTGCCCTACTCCTCCTCTATTTTGAGTTCTATATTCTGTAAGTGACGTACGTTTGATGTAGCCTGCATGCGAAATTGTGATCACAACTTGCTCGTTAGGAATCATATCTTCTATAGACAAATCACCTCCTGCATATTCGATCATCGAACGACGCTCATCACCATACTTATCTTTTACAACTGCAAGTTCTTCTTTGATGATTAGCATACGACGTTCTTTTTTATCAAGAATGTCTTTTAATTCCTCAATTGTTTTCATGATAGCATCGTACTCACCACGTAATTTATCTTGTTCTAAACCTGTTAATTGTCTTAAACGCATTTCTACAATCGCTTTGGATTGTATCTCACTTAATTTAAAACGTTCGATTAATTTTTCACGGGCTTGATCGGCATTAGAAGAACCTCTAATAATGGCAATAACCTCATCGATATTATCTGATGCTATGATCAGTCCTTCTAATATATGAGCACGTTCTTCAGCTTTTCTAAGTTCGTAGGTTGTTCGACGAACAACTACCTCATGACGGTGCTCTACAAAGTGATGAATCATATCTTTTAAATTCAACATCTCTGGGCGTCCATTTACCAACGCAATATTATTCACACTAAAAGAAGACTGAAGTGCTGTGTATTTATAAAGTTTATTTAAAACAATGTTAGGAATGGCATCTCTTTTAAGAACATACACAATACGCATTCCGTTTCGATCCGATTCATCACGAATTGTCGAAATCCCTTCCATTTTTTTATCATTCACCAAATCCGCAGTTTTCTTAATCATGTCTGCTTTATTGACTTGATATGGAATTTCAGTAATAATGATGCACTCACGTCCATTAACTTCCTCGATGTTTGCCTTTCCACGTATCACCACACGACCACGGCCCGTTTTAAAGGCTTCTCTTACACCATCATAGCCATAAATAATTCCTCCTGTTGGAAAATCAGGTGCTTTGACATGTGTAATTAACTCGTCAATCTCAATGTCTGTATTATCTATATATGCCGTAATTCCATCCACCACTTCCGACAAGTTATGCGGCGGCATATTGGTTGCCATACCCACAGCGATTCCTGAAGCACCGTTTACCAATAAACCTGGGATTCGAGTTGGTAACACAGTAGGCTCTTGAAGGGTATCGTCAAAATTTAACTTATGATCAACTGTTTCCTTATCGATATCTGCAAGCATATCTTCCGATATTTTTCGCATTCTGGCTTCTGTATAACGCATTGCTGCCGGACTGTCACCATCAATCGACCCAAAATTTCCTTGTCCATCAACCAACATATAACGTAAACTCCATTCTTGAGCCATACGAACCATGGCATCATAAACAGAGGTATCTCCGTGAGGGTGATACTTACCTAAAACTTCCCCAACAATTCTTGCCGATTTTTTGTGTGCCGTATTGGATCGAACACCAAGTTCATGCATTCCAAACAATACCCGGCGATGCACAGGTTTTAAACCATCCCTAACATCAGGAAGTGCTCTTGACACTATTACAGACATCGAATAATCGATGTAAGCTGACTTCATTTCGTCTTCAATATTAATGGGAATTAACTTTTCACCTTCTATCATTTTTCGCTATATTTTTGTTTATTAAATAACCTAGCTAATATAATACTTTTCAAACTATTACTAAGTGAGTTTTAGCGACTTTTTTCTATCAAATTTATCAACAATTTTAAGGTGCAAAATGGTTAATAAATAGAGGTTTAAAAATTTTGATTTTAATTAGTTTTTACTATCATTTGTATAAATTAAAAATAAAAAGGTATAGTTTTTGATTTAATGCCTTTGAATTTGTAATTTTAACCAAAGAATATTTATGGATGATAATTTTTCCCCCAGAGTTAAAGATGTAATTTCTTTTAGTAAAGAAGAAGCATTACGTTTAGGTCATGATTTTATTGGAACTGAGCACCTCATGCTTGGGCTTTTAAGAGATGGCAATGGCAAGGCAATCGATATTTTAAACGCTTTAGACGTTGATCTAAGTCATTTGCGTCGTAAAGTTGAAATCCTGAGCCCTTCCAACCCCAATATTATAATTACCTCAGACGAGAAAAAAAATCTGCACTTGACACGTCAAGCGGAACGCGCTTTAAAAACAACGTTTTTAGAGGCTAAACTTTTTCAAAATAAATCTATAAATACAGCACATTTACTTTTATGTGTTCTGAGAAATGAAAACGACCCTACAACAAAACTATTAAACAAGCTAAAAGTGGACTACGATAGTGTTAAAGAGCAATTTAAATTTATGATTACGAACGATGATGACTACACAGAAACTCCAAAAGCAACCTCTTTTCCAAGTGAAGGCATGTCTAAAGACGAAAACAAAAACCCTTCTTTAAGTCAAAGCAGTGGGCAAAAAGGAAACAAGAAATCTAAAACTCCTGTTCTAGACAACTTTGGCAGAGATCTTACTGCCATGGCAGAGCAAGGGAAGTTAGACCCTGTTGTAGGACGTGAAAAAGAAATTCAGCGTGTCTCTCAAATTTTAAGTCGTCGCAAAAAAAATAATCCATTATTGATTGGTGAGCCTGGTGTAGGTAAATCTGCCATTGCCGAGGGCTTGGCCATTCGAATCATAAAACGAAATGTCTCTCGAATTTTATTCAATAAACGTGTGGTTACTTTAGATTTGGCCAGCATTGTAGCCGGGACTAAATACCGAGGTCAGTTTGAAGAACGCATGAAAGCGGTAATGAATGAATTGGAAAAAAATGACGACATCATTTTATTTATCGATGAAATACACACCATTGTAGGTGCCGGTGGTGCCACAGGAAGCTTGGATGCTTCTAATATGTTCAAACCCGCATTAGCACGTGGCGAACTGCAATGTGTTGGAGCCACTACCCTTGATGAATACAGACAACATATTGAAAAAGATGGTGCTCTTGAACGTCGTTTTCAAAAGGTAGTCGTAGAACCAACATCGGTTTCTGAAACGATCGAAATATTAAACAACATTAAAAACAAATATGAAGATCATCACAATGTAGAATACACTGAGGAAGCTATTGAAGCATGTGTTAAATTGACCAATCGTTACATGACCGATCGTTTTTTACCAGACAAAGCTATTGATGCCTTGGACGAAGCAGGGTCTAGAGTTCATATCACAAATATTGATGTTCCCGAGCAAATTGTGGAATTAGAATCTCAACTTGAAGAAGTAAAAGCAACTAAAAATTCTGTCGTTAAAAAACAGAAATATGAAGAAGCTGCCAAACTAAGAGATGACGAAAAACGTTTGGAGAAAAGTCTTAAAGAAGCACAAGAAAAATGGGAGGCTGAATCTAAATTAAATCGCATTGTAGTAAATGAAGTGAATGTTGCTGAAGTCGTTTCTATGATGACCAGTATTCCTGTAAACCGTATTGCTCAAAAGGAAAGTAATAAATTATCAAAACTCCCAGAGCTTATAAACGGAAAAGTAATTGGGCAAGACGAAGCAGTTTCAAAGGTGGTGAAAGCGATTCAGAGAAACCGTGCTGGACTTAAAGATCCTAATAAGCCCATTGGTTCATTTATATTTTTAGGACAAACTGGCGTTGGTAAAACACAGCTTGCTAAGGTGCTAGCTAAAGAATTATTTGACAGTCAAGATGCCTTGATACGAATTGATATGAGTGAATATATGGAAAAATTCGCCATTTCAAGATTGGTTGGAGCACCTCCTGGATATGTAGGATATGAAGAAGGCGGACAACTCACCGAAAAAATCCGTCGTAAACCCTATGCAGTCGTTTTACTAGATGAAATTGAAAAAGCACATCCAGATGTATTTAATATGCTCCTTCAAGTGCTTGACGATGGATTTCTAACGGATAGTTTGGGCCGAAGAATTGACTTTAGCAATACAATCATTATAATGACTTCAAATATTGGAGCTCGAAAGTTGAAAGATTTTGGTTCTGGAGTTGGGTTTGGAACCGCCGCTCAAAAATCTCAAGAAAGTTCCAATGCACGTTCTGTTATTGAAAATGCACTCAAAAAAGCTTTTGCTCCTGAATTCCTAAACAGAATTGATGATGTGGTTGTTTTCAATAACTTAGAGCAAGAAGATATCAATCTAATTATTGACATCGAACTTGAAAAACTATTAAAGCGTATTTCAGAACTCGGATATACCCTAAAACTAAGCAAGAAAGCAAAAAGTTTTATTGCCGAAAAAGGATTTGACAAACAATACGGCGCACGACCCTTAAAACGTGCCATTCAAAAATATGTTGAAGATGCACTTGCGGAGGAAATCATTAAATCCAATGCTCATGAGGGAGACACCATCAGTCTTGATGTTGGTAAGGATGAAACTAAGCTAGACATCAAAATAACGTCGCCCAAAACAGCGAAAAAATCCTAACAAACGTTTATACTAGACCCCCGTGCCCGCCGTAGGTGGGCCTAGGTGGGCCGTAGGCAGGTGGGTTTTTAATTTAGTCAAATAACACCTCGTTTTCCAATTCGAGTGTTTGAATAAACTTAATGGCTTTTTCTATATCGTTATGAAGCACTCGATCTTCAATCACTTTTGGGATTTCAGATCTAAAACTAGACAGTATGGCCGTTAGAAATGGAGCTGTTTTTTGATTTCTAAAAAATAATGCCTGCGAAGCATTGAGTAATTCAATTGCTAAAATTCGTTCTACATTTTCTAACACTCTATAGGTTTGAGTAGCTGCATTAGCCCCCATACTAACGTGATCTTCTTGTCCGTTAGAAGATACTATAGAATCAACACTGGCAGGTGTTGCCAATTGTTTATTTGCACTTACAATACTCGCGGCTGTATATTGTGGAATCATAAACCCTGAGTTTAATCCCGATTTTTCAACCAAAAAAGAGGGCAACTCTCGCAAACCAGAAACCAATTGATAGGTTCTTCGTTCAGAAATATTTCCCAATTCTGCCATGGCTATTTTTAAAAAATCAAACCCAAACGCTAAAGGTTGACCATGAAAATTTCCGCCAGAAATAATTTTATCATCTTTAGTGAAGATATTAGGATTATCAGTCACTGCATTTATTTCGGTTATAAACGTATTTCTCACAAACATCAAGGTATCTTTTGTGGCCCCATGAACTTGTGGCATACATCGAAACGAATAGGGATCCTGAACATGTTTTTTTGGTTGCTTCATTAACTCGCTACCTTCTAAAAAACCTAAAATTCGATTGGCTGTTTTAATCTGTCCATTGTGAGGACGTACCAAATGTACCAAGGGGTCAAATGGTTCAATTCGTCCATTATAAGCGTCTAATGATAGTGCACCGACAAGGTCTGCAATGTATGATAGTTTAAACGATTTTAATAACGAATGTACGCCGTAGGCAGTCATAAATTGTGTGCCGTTTAACAACGCCAAACCTTCTTTTGATTGCAGTGTGATTGGCGTCCAATCAAAGCGATTTAAAACCTCAGAAGCAGGGGTCTGAACTCCTTTATACCATACCTTCCCTTCGCCAATAAGTGGCAATGCCAAATGTGCCAGAGGAGCAAGATCACCTGAAGCTCCCAAAGATCCTTGGGTGTATATAACAGGTAAAATATCGTTGTTATAAAAATCAATCAAACGTTTCACGGTCTCTAACTGAATACCACTATGTCCATAACTCAAGGATTTAATCTTTAACAAAAGCATCAGTTTTATGATGGGTTTTGGAACAAGCTCGCCAGTGCCACATGCATGAGAACGGACTAAATTTTCTTGTAATTTTGTAAGGTATTCAGAGTGAATACGCACATCACATAACGCTCCAAATCCAGTATTGATTCCATAAATAGGGTCAGAAGATGCCTCGATTTTTTGATCTAAATAATCGCGACAGTTTTGAATTTTTTGGATCAATTCATCCGAAAGTTCAATGGATGAACCTTCTAATGTAAGGGTTTTAAGTCTTGATAAGCTTAAGGGTTTTGAACTTATAATATGCATTTATTCGTATTTGTCAGTATCAAATTTGAACAATCCTTAATAAATATGCAAATAATTGGTAATTTTTTAATTATTTAAGAGGATTCACTTCGTTTATAAAATCAATTTAATCTTATAAAGAACTGGGGATTTAGAAACTTACAAAAATTTGCTTAATTGTAATTCATTAATTCCTTCGTGAGAAGCGTGCGCAATTGCTTTACCATTTTTGATAACAATCACTTGTGGAGATTGGTGTTGCACTTCAAACTGTTGAGCAATAGCGTTAGAAATTTCACGATAGCTCAATAGATCTAAATAATACGCTCCAAATTCATTTGATGAATATCCGAAATGTGCTATAAAATCTGCGAGCACAAAACGACTGATGCTACAACGTGTCGAATGCTTAAATATTAATTGAGGAGTTTTAAAAGAGGAACTTATAATGACTTCTAATTGATCTGCAGATTCAAGTTGTTGACCCGGCCAGTTTGACTCTTGTGTTTCAGAGTTGAATAGTGAATTGAAAATCCCCATAGTATGAAATAAAATTTTTACAGCAAACTGACTAAAAGTCAGCTGATTAGGTTTAATAATGTCATTTTGACATTGTAAAAAAAATGGTAAGGTTATTGAAAATCAACTAACAAAAAAACCCATTATGAACTTTGACAATTATACGATAAAAACACAAGAAGCCCTACAACATGCACAACAAATTGCGCAAAGCTACGGGCATCAACAAATTGAAAACGAACATCTATTCAAAGCGATTTACGAAGTAGATCAAAACGTATTGCCGTTTCTTTTCAAAAAAATAAATCTAAACAAAGATCTCTTATTACAAATTTTAGAGAAAGAACTCGAATCTTTTCCTAAAGTTAGTGGAGGTGATATCATGCTTTCACGGGATGCAATGAAATCACTCAACGAAGCCGCTATTCTTGCTAAAAAATCGGGAGGTGAATTTGTAGCAATAGAAGATTTGTTTTTAGCGATTTTTAATTCCAAAAGTAAAATCTCACAGATCCTAAAAGATCAAGGAGTTTCTGAAAAAGACCTTAAAGCTTCAATTGCAAGTTTAAGAAAAGGGAATTCTGTACAATCTAAAAACCAAGAAGATACTTATAATTCGCTGAATAAATATGCCAAAAACCTTAACCAAATGGCTAAAGACAATCGCTTAGATCCTGTTATAGGACGCGATGAAGAAATTAGGCGGATTCTTCAAATCCTCTCCAGACGTACCAAAAACAATCCTATTTTGGTAGGTGAACCTGGGACTGGAAAAACCGCAATTGCTGAAGGATTAGCACACAGAATTATTGCCGGTGATATTCCAGAAAACCTAAAAGACAAAGAGATTTTTGCACTCGACATGGGAGCCTTAATCGCGGGAGCAAAATATAAAGGAGAGTTTGAAGAACGTTTAAAAGCGGTTATCAAAGAAGTAACCGAAAGTGAAGGCGATATTGTACTTTTCATTGATGAGATACATACTTTGGTAGGTGCAGGAGGCGGAGAAGGTGCTATGGATGCAGCTAATATTTTAAAACCTGCTTTGGCTCGTGGCGAACTGCGAGCAATTGGTGCAACAACCCTAGATGAGTACCAAAAGTACTTTGAAAAAGACAAAGCTCTTGAAAGACGATTTCAAAAAGTGGTGGTTAATGAACCTGATACTGAAAGTGCTATTTCAATTCTTCGAGGTATCAAAGAGAAGTATGAGACCCATCATAAAGTACGAATTAAGGACGAGGCTATTATTGGGGCGGTCGAGCTTTCTACCCGCTACATTAGTAATCGTTTTTTACCCGACAAAGCCATTGATTTAATGGATGAAGCTGCCTCAAAACTACGAATGGAAATCAACTCTAAACCCGAAGAATTAGATGTACTGGATCGAAAAGTCATGCAATTAGAAATAGAGATTGAAGCTATTAAACGCGAAAAGGATGAATCAAAACTTAAATCGCTTCGAGCAGACTTGGCAAATATCAAAGAAGACCGTAACAGTTTAGAGGCGAAATGGCGAAGTGAAAAAGAGCTTGTAGAAACAATTCAAACTAGAAAATCTGATATCGAGAATTTTAAAAATGAAGCTGAAAGAGCTGAACGTGATGGCGATTACGGGAAGGTAGCTGAAATTCGTTACGGAAAAATAAAAGACGCTGAAACAGAGTTGCAAAGCCTTCAAAAAGAGTTGGCTAAAAATCAACAAACTGCTTTAATAAAAGAGGAAGTCACTTTTGAAGATATTGCTGAAGTAGTCGCAAAATGGACTGGGATTCCAGTCACAAAAATGATTCAATCTGAGCGTGAAAAACTTTTAAAACTAGAAAAAGTACTCCACAAACGCGTGGTTGGACAAAATGAGGCTGTCACAGCAGTCAGTGATGCCGTTCGCCGAAATAGAACGGGCCTACAAAACCCGCACAAACCGATTGGTACATTTTTATTTTTAGGCACTACGGGGGTGGGAAAAACAGAACTCGCAAAAACATTAGCAGCGTATTTGTTTGATGATGAAGATGCACTCACACGTATTGATATGAGTGAATACCAAGAACGTCATGCTGTGAGTCGTTTGGTAGGAGCACCTCCGGGGTATGTAGGTTATGAAGAAGGAGGTCAATTAACAGAAGCAGTGCGACGAAAACCGTATTCGGTAGTTTTATTGGATGAAATTGAAAAAGCACATCCAGATACATTTAATATATTATTACAAGTTCTGGACGAGGGCCGATTGACAGACAATAAGGGCCGTATTGCGGATTTTAAGAATAGTATTATTATCATGACTTCTAATCTTGGAAGTGAGCTAATTCAAGAAAAATTTGATACGATTCCAGATGTTGATATTGCTTTGGAAGCTGCTAAAGAGGAGGTTTTAGGACTGTTAAAAAAGGTGGTGAGACCCGAGTTTTTAAATCGAATCGATGACACTGTCTTGTTCAGCCCCTTGACAAATAAAGATATTGAGGCGATTGTGAGTTTACAACTAAAAAAGGTGGCTACACTCATTAAAAAACAAGGTATTACTTTTGACACAACCGAAGATGCAATCTACTATTTAGCCAAAAAAGGTTACCAACCTGAGTATGGTGCACGTCCCGTAAAACGCATCATTCAAAAAGAAGTTTTGAACGCTTTAAGCAAAGAGCTTTTGGCAGTTACAATTACAAAAGACAGTATCATTTTACTGGATGTTTTTGAAGATCAGATTGTATTTAGGAATCAAACAGATTTAATTTCAAATACCGTGTAACAAATTACACTTAAAGTCGTCTTATAAGTGTTGGTTGGTTTATTAAAAAGCAATGCAAACTCTATATTTTAGAATTGCATTGCTTTTTTTGTTTATAGACTATAAATAATAACTAGTTGTTTATAAAAAACGTCTCTTAAAGTACTCATAAATTGTAGATGCGTTTTAGCAATCGATTGAAATTTTGCTTAGTTTTGACCACTGATGAAAAAATCTGTTAATATATTAAATAAAAAAGCCCGCTTTACGTATGAACTTTTAGATACGTACACTGCCGGTATTGTATTAACTGGGACTGAAATCAAATCGATTCGGGAGAGTAAGGCTTCCATTACTGAAAGTTTTTGTGAGTTTAATTTAAGAGGTGAACTTTTTGTAATTAATATGACCATTCAAGAATATGGTTTTGGGAATCATTACAACCATGCTCCCAAGGCTCAACGGAAGTTATTACTCAATAAGAAAGAACTCAAAAAGCTTGAAAAAGAGGTGAAAAATACGGGATTGACAATTGTCCCTCTAAAACTTTTCATCAATGAGAAAGGATTTGCAAAACTAAAAATCGCCCTTGCAAAGGGTAAAAAACTTTTTGATAAACGTGAGACCATCAAAGATCGTGATAATAAACGCGATTTAGATCGAGTGAAAAAGAATTTTAAGTAGGCCATTTTACAGGTCTCAAAATTTACAAGTTTTAAAAATGGATTACTTTTTGAAAACCAATAAAGATCAAACGTGTTAAATTATAAACCCACAATCGAAAATATGCGTTATTTGTTTGTATTTTTTTTTTGTTCCTTGTCCGTTTCTGCCCAACTCAAAGGCACTATCACAGAACTTGACAACCAACCCATTCCTTTTGTTAATGTTTACATTGAAAATTCCTATACAGGAACTACCTCAAATGAGCAAGGCCGTTACGAATTAGCAGTGCCAAACCCTGGAAAATACACTATTGTCTTTCAGATTTTAGGGTTTAAAACACAAATCAAAACTATTGAAATTAAAACAGCTCCTTATACTTTAGACATCACTTTATTAGAAGAAAACATCTCCTTAAATGAAGTTGTGATATCATCCAAAGAAAATCCTGCCAATCGAATCATACGTTCTGCGATTGCCGCACGAAAAGCACAATTAGAAAAAATCAATTCCTATTCCGCCGATTTTTATTCCAAAGGAATTATCCGACTCAAAGATGTGCCTAAAAAATTCCTAGGACAAGAAGTAGGCGATTTGGACGGTGTGCTAGACTCGACACGTTCGGGGATTTTGTATTTATCTGAAACCGTTTCAAAACTAAATTATGAAAAACCAGATAAGCTTTCAGAAAAAATTATAGCCTCAAAAGTGAGTGGTGATTCCAATGGGTTTAGTTTCAACAACGCTAGTGATGTCGATTTTAATTTTTATAACAACACTATTAATCTGAATTCTGATATTGTGTCACCAATTGCCGATTATGCGTTTAATTATTACACCTACAAACTGGAGGGAATTTTTTATGATAATGGAGGACGGTTGATTAATAAAATTAAATTGATTCCAAGACGTGAAAACGACCGTGTATTTTCGGGGGTTGTCTATATTGCAGAAGATCAGTGGGGGCTTTATGGGCTCGAACTTAGCGTCACTGGGGAGCAGATTCAATCGCCTGCTGTAGATGTGATTACTTTTAAACAGAACGCTTCCTACGACGACGAAAGTGACTATTGGGTCCTACGCTCCCAAACAATTAGTTTTAAATTTGGGTTTTTTGGGTTTAAAGGGAATGGTAGTTTTGTAGCCAATTATTCCAAGTATAAATTGAATCCAGATTTTGAGAAATCAGTATTTTCGAATGAAATTTTAGCCTTTGAGCCCGAAGCAAACAAAAAAGATTCAACCTATTGGAATACCCTCAGACCTGTCCCATTAACTTCGGAAGAATTTAAAGATTACATTAAAAAAGATAGTATTCAAATTTTATATAAATCAAAAACATACCTCGATTCTCTTGATGCAAGTCAAAATAAATTTAAACTTGGAAACTTAATATCGGGATATTCTTACGAAAACTCTTTTGAAAATAAAGTATTTAGCATCAGCAGTCCATTGAGTGGGTTGAACTTTAATACGGTCCAGGGATACAACTCTAATTTAGATATCAATTATACGAAACGCTATGATGAATATAAAAAATACCTGTCGCTTGAAAATCAGCTAAATTATAGTTTTGAAACCCAAAAACTTAGAGGAACGGTAGGTTTTAAATATAAGTTTAACAATATCAACGACTTGAATGTCGGATTTAGTGCGGGTATAAAAGTACAGCAATTTAACGATCAAGAACCTATATCGAGATTAATGAATGATTTGAGCAGCTTGCTTTTTGAGGAAAATTATATGAAGTTATTTGAAAATCGGTTCATCAAACTAAATTATGGACAGGAGCTTTTTAATGGATTTCGATTTGGGACGGCACTGAGTTTTGAAAACCGCAGAGGACTCTTTAATAACACGGATGATACATTCATTAATTCCGATGACAAATCCTATACGAGTAACAATCCATTAGAGCCTTTAAATTTTGAGTCCACCCCCTTTGAAAATCATAATATTCTTAAATTTAAGTTCAAAGGAGCGTTTCGATTCGGACAAAAATACCTCAGCTACCCAGGAAGTAAAATCAACATAACGAACCCAAAATATCCGAAACTAAATTTTAGTTTCGAAAAAGGATTTGGAGCTACTAATTCCAACTACAATTACGAGCATTTGAGTATCGACCTTTCACAAAATTTTAGTCTTGAAAATAAAGGAGATTTTAGCTATAAACTCTTGAGTGGTACGTTTTTTGGGGGCGCATCTCTGGCGTTTATGGATGCGAAGCACATCAATGGAAATCAAACCCATGTAAACCTTGATGGTTCTTATATGTCAAGTTTTAAAAATGTTGGGTATTATGATTTTAGCACCTCCGAAAATTATTTAGAATACCACCTAGAACATGATTTTAAAGGGTATATATTAGGTAAAATACCCTTTATAAATAAACTGAATTACAACTTAATTTTAGGAGTTCATGGGTTTACATCAGACAATCAAATACCTTATAACGAATTCAGTGTGGGTGTGAATAATATTGGCTGGAAAAAATACCGTTTTTTAAGAGTTGATTATGTGCGATCCTACCACTCTGGATTTGTTAATGACGGCATTTTATTTGGAATTAGCCTCTAGTTTTTATTTTCTAAAAGAGGTACAAACTTAAAGTTTCCTAATTCATGTTTTTCAAATTCCTTGGGACCTTTCCGAATATAGAGTGTCATTATTTGGTCTTCATCCCCAACAGGAATAACCAACCGCCCTCCTACTTTTAGTTGAGCGAGCAAGGGTTTAGGAACAAAAGGTGCACCAGCAGTGACAATTATGCTGTCAAAAGGCGCTTCTTCTTTCAGTCCTTTATACCCGTCTCCAAAAATTAAGCGTTTTGCTACATAGCCTATTTTTGGTAAAAATTGACTGGTTTTTTTAAATAATTCCAACTTGCGCTCAATACTATATACATGGGCTCCCAACACACATAAAACCGCTGTTTGATATCCACTTCCAGTTCCAATTTCAAGGATTTTATCACCAGATTTAACTTCTAACAATTCCGATTGAAATGCAACGGTATAAGGCTGTGAAATGGTTTGATTGGCTCCAATTGGAAAGGCCTTATCTTGATAGGCATGGTCTAAAAAGCTAGAGTCTATGAATAAATGGCGTGGAATAGAACCAATAGCACCGAGGACTGCTTGATTTTTAATTCCTTTATCAACCAAGGTATTTACCAATTGCTGACGAAGTCCTTTATGCCTAAACGTATCTTTCAATGAAGTTTAATTTCTGAAATAAGAAGATTGTTATTAATAAAAGTAAAGATAGAATAAACAGGAGAGTATTTCAAATTAATATGAGATTTTTGAATTAAATATTCGTAAACATTAATTATTTTAATAAATAGTGGAAACAATATAAAATCAGTACCGAGTGAACCCCAAAAAAACATTTAACATTCATTAATAATCTAGTTAGTCGACTGATTTATAATAAAATTTTGTTAGGATATTCGAAATGGGATAAAAAAATCATAGTTTTACAAAAAAATCATATTATGAAGCTAAAAGCAGGCGTCTTAGGTGCTGGACATCTAGGAAAAATACATCTTAAACTACTTCAGCAATCTGAAAAATATGAACTTGTAGGGTTTTATGATCCTGATGCCTCTAACGGACAAAAAGTAGAAAGCGAATTTGGCTACACCTTTTTCAATTCCTTAGAAGCACTTATAGATGCTGTAGATGTGGTTGACATTGTAACCCCTACGCTTTCTCATTTTACATGTGCCATCAAAGCCATCACCAAAGGCAAACATATTTTTATTGAAAAACCAATCACCAATACTGTTGAAGAAGCCGAACAAATTCGTTTGTTGGTTTCTGAAAACAACCTCAGAGGTCAGGTTGGACATGTAGAACGTTTTAACCCCGCATTTAAAGCCGTTAAAAACGATATTCAATCCCCTATGTTTATTGAAACACATCGATTGGCCGAATTTAATCCCCGTGGAACCGATGTTCCTGTTGTGTTAGATTTAATGATACATGATATTGATATTATATTAAGTGTTGTAAAATCACCCGTCAAAAACATTACGGCTAGTGGTGTATCTGTAATCAGTGAAACTCCTGATATTGCCAATGCACGTATTGAGTTTGAAAATGGATGTGTTGCCAACCTAACAGCAAGTCGTATTTCTATGAAGAATATGCGTAAAAGCCGCTTTTTCCAAAAAGATGCTTACATCAGTATTGACTTTTTAGAAAAACAAGTAGAAGTGGTAAAAATGAAAGATGCTCCAGAAACACCCGGAGATTTTGATATGATATTACAAAATGCTGAAGGAATTAAAAAACAAATCTATTTTGAAAACCCAGAAATCGAACCTAATAATGCCATTTTAGACGAACTAGAAAGTTTTGCTGACGCCATTAATGAAAACACAAAACCAGTTGTAACTCTTAGAGATGGAACGGAAGCACTTAGAGTTGCATATCAAATTATAAATTGTTTTTAGTACTTAAAAATAGAGACAGATGAAAAATATTGCAGTTATTGGAGCCGGAACTATGGGAAATGGAATCGCTCATACCTTTGCACAAGCAGGTTTTAAAGTTCAATTAATAGATCTCAATGAAACAGCGCTTACTAAAGCGATTGCAACAATTACTAAAAATTTAGACCGCTTAGTCGCTAAAGATAAAATAGACGAAACTAAAAAAACTGAAACATTAGCCAATATTTCAACCTTTACAAGTATTACAGAAGGTGTTGAATATGCAAGTCTGGTTGTAGAAGCCGCTACGGAAAATGTGGATTTGAAACTTAAAATATTCAAGCAATTAGACCAGGCATGTCCAGAATACACCATACTGGCCACAAATACCTCGTCTATATCCATTACGCAAATCGCTGCACAAACCTCCAGACCAGATCGTGTCATTGGAATGCATTTTATGAACCCAGTTCCAATCATGAAATTAGTGGAAATTATTACGGGTTATAGCACTTCCAAAGAAGTTGAAGAATTCATTATAAATCTGACAACTAAAATTGAAAAAACCCCAGTTATTGTGAATGATTACCCTGGATTTGTAGCCAATCGGATTTTAATGCCCATGATTAATGAAGCTATCGAAACGTTATTTACGGGAGTTGCGGGAGTTAAAGAAATTGATACGATTATGAAACTTGGAATGAGTCATCCTATGGGACCTCTGGGGTTGGCCGATTTTATCGGACTCGATGTTTGTTTGTCAATTATGGAAGTGATGCATGAAGGTTTTAAAAACCCTAAATATGCTCCAAACCCACTTTTAGTAAATATGGTACGTGCTGGAAAGTATGGCGTCAAATCCGGAGAAGGTTTTTACGATTATTCAAAAGAACGGAAAGCCGTTACTGTTGCTGCTCAATTTTCTTAAATTCGTTCCAAATTCATTCCAAATTTATTCCTGAAAATCAATGGCAAAAATCAATCCTTTTCAAGCGGTTCGTCCTACAAAAAAAAACGCTAGAAATTTTAGTTCCATATCTTACAAAACGTATTCTAAGATCGAACTAAATAAAGAATTAAAAGAAAACCCTACTTCTTTTTTGAGCATTATAAACATCAAAAAAGACCCCTCTTTTTCATCTGAGAAATCAAAGCGGTATGAATTAGTGAAAAAACGATATGAAGCGTTTAAAACCTCAAACATATTAATTAAGGATGCTATTCCCTCCTATTATATTTATGAAACCATACAAGCCAACGGTCACTTGTTTTGCGGGGTCATTGCAACGGCTAGTGTGGAGGATTATGAGGCTCAAATCATCAAAAAACACGAAGCTACAATTGCAAAACGTGAAACTACTTTTAAAAATTATTTAAAAACAGTTCGGTTCAATGCGGCGCCGGTATTGCTCACTTATAAAGACGATTTAACTGTGGAAAATAGCATTCAAAATGCTAAAAAAAAGGCTTCAGAGTTTAATTCATGGACAACTGAAAATGAAACCCATAAACTTTGGTGTGTTGATGATCAAGAAACGGTTCAGCGTATTCATAACGCATTTCAAAACGTTTCTGTGCTTTACATCGCTGATGGACATCACCGTTCCGCATCTTCAGCACTTTTAGCACGCGAACTAAAATCTGAAGAACTCACAACAACTGATGCTTCTTATAATTATTTTTTAAGCTATTTAATTCCAGAAAGCCAACTCAAAATATGTGATTACAACAGAGTAATTACTGACTTAAACGGCTTAAGCAGCAAAGCTTTTTTGGAAAAAATTAGTGTTGATTTTGAGATCGAAAATAAAGGTAATGAACCTTACAAAAGCTCCAAACGACATGAAATTTCCATGTATTTAGAAGGCATATTTTATTCCTTATCTTTACGTGCAACAAAACAAAAAAATCAATCTGCTATCGATCAACTTGACGCCCATATTTTACAAACACATCTCCTAGAACCCATATTAGGAATTACAAATGTTCGTACAAACTCTCGTATTGGGTATATCTATGGAGCTGATAGTTTAGAGCAAATTAAAGCTACGGTCGATTGCGAAAATCACAGGGTAGGATTTGGACTGTTTCCTATTGAAGTCAGAGAATTAATGGATATTGCGGATTCGAATGCTGTCATGCCCCCAAAAAGCACCTACATTTATCCAAAATTAAGAAGTGGAATCACTATATACGAGTTTTAAGTATGCCTATAAAGTCAAATTTAACTAAAATTCAATCACAACTTCCGAGTCACGTGACCTTGGTTGCGGTTTCTAAAACAAAACCTGTAAATGACTTAATGGAAGCCTATTCATCTGGTCAACGTATTTTTGGAGAGAATAAAATTCAAGAAATGGTCGATAAGCACCAACAAATGCCCAAAGATATTCAGTGGCATATGATTGGAAATGTACAGCGAAATAAAGTTAAGTATATGGCTTCATTTGTGGATTTAATTCATGGGGTGGACTCCGAAAAATTACTCAATGAAATTAATAAACAAGCCGAAAAACACCAGCGTATCATCAATTGTCTCTTACAAATAAAAATTGCGCAGGAAGATACCAAATTTGGAATGACTGCGGAAGCTGCACATACACTGTTGGCTTCGGATCATTTTAAAACTTTAAAAAACATAGCAATTGTAGGTTTGATGGGAATGGCTAGTTTTACGGAAGATACTGCTCAAATCAGAGAAGAATTTACAACATTAAAAAACACGTTTGATAGCTTAAAAAACACAAATCCATCGCTCGAAATTATTTCTATGGGAATGAGTGGCGACTATCCTTTAGCTATTGAGTGCGGAAGTACAATGGTTCGTTTAGGAAGTAGTATCTTTGGAGTCAGAAATTATGCCATTTAAAACAGTACTATCTACGCAGTCTTAGACATAGAAACCACCGGAGGAAAATTTAATGAAGAAGGTATTACTGAAATTGCCATCTATAAATTTGACGGTCATAAAATTGTAGATCAATTTATCAGCCTAGTCAACCCCGAACGCGACATCCAACCGTTTGTGGTGAATCTTACAGGAATCAATAGCAAAATGTTGCGCTCTGCACCCAAGTTTTACGAAGTTGCCAAACGCATTGTAGAAATTACTGAAGATTGTATTCTGGTCGCTCATAATGCTCAGTTTGATTATCGAATTTTAACAACGGAGTTTAGACGACTTGGGTTTGATTTTGAACGCGAAAATTTATGTACTGTCGAACTTTCTAAAAAATTAATTCCTGACCTTCCCTCCTACAGTTTAGGGAAACTTGTTAGATCTTTAGGGATTCCTGTGAGTGACAGACACCGCGCTGCAGGAGATGCGACAGCAACCGTTAAACTTTTCAAGATGCTTCTTGACAAGGATGTAGAGAAAACAATTATCAAGGAGTCAATTCGTTTGGATCCAAAACATCAAATGGAACCAAAACTAATCGATATTATCTCTAAACTCCCCTCAGTTACAGGCGTTTATTATATTCATAAGGCCGATGGAGAAATCATATACATTGGCAAAAGTAAAAACATTAAAAGTCGCATCAACCAGCACTTCACTGGTCAAACACCCAAATCAAAAAAAATCCAACTCGAAGTTGCTACGGTAACTTATGATGAAACGGGCAGTGAATTGGTAGCGCTTCTCAAGGAAAGTGAAGAAATCAAACGCAACAAACCCAAATTAAATCGTGCACTTCGTCGTACAATTTTTACCCATGGTTTATTTAGTTTTAGGAATGCTGAGGGATACATCAATTTGAAAATTGAAAAAATAAAAGGCAACCAAAAACCAATCACAACGTTTTCGAATCATGAAAGTGGAAAGAGTTTTATGAACAAAATCGTTGACAAAAATCAATTGTGCCAAAAACTTTGTGGCCTCTATAAAACAGCAAACTCCTGTTTTGGGTACGATATTAAAAGTTGTGCTGGAGCTTGTATTTCAGAAGAGCCGAAAGAGACCTACAATAAAAGAGTTTTAAATGTAATTGAATCTCACACATTTAAAGATCAAAATATGATTCTGATCGACTATGGTCGTGCCGTAGATGAACGCAGTGCCGTTTTGATAGAAAATGGCGTTTTTAGAGGCTATGCCTATTTTAATTTAAATTTTCAAATTCACACAACTGCGGTGCTCAAATCGATCTTAACCCCAATGGAACACAATAAAGATGCGCAACATATCATTCAAAGTTTTATGCGACGCCACAAAAGATTAAAAATAATTAAACTTGAAGATTAATCTTTTTTAGTACTTTTGAGATATGTCAAAATCAAATCATTCTGGAAATTGGAGAAAAAAAATTCATGATATTATTTATGAAGCGGACACCTCTTCAGGAAAACTATTTGATGTTATTCTTTTAGTAGTCATCCTCATAAGCATTCTACTAGTAATGCTAGAAAGTGTCGAAAGTATTGAATCTGAGTATGCAGCAATTCTAAACATTTCTGAATGGATTATTACAATTTTATTCAGTATTGAATATATCCTTCGGATTATTTCTGTTAAAAAACCAAGAACCTATATCTTTAGTTTTTATGGAATTATCGATTTACTATCGACCATTCCTAAATACCTTTCGCTATTTGTTTTAGGAACACATTCATTAATTGCTATAAGAGCCTTGCGTTTGTTGCGTGTATTTAGAATTTTAAAACTCACCCGTTTCATTGGTGAAAGTGCTAATTTCGGAAAAGCATTGAAACGAAGTCGACCAAAAATAGCTGTATTTCTTTCGTTTGTAATTGTACTGTGTGTCATTTTAGGAACCGTCATGTATTTGGTAGAAAGTGAACAAGACAGCGGATTTACAAGCATTCCGCGAAGTGTGTATTGGGCTATTGTCACACTGACTACTGTTGGATATGGAGACATTGCACCTATGACTGCTTTGGGACAATTTATAGCTTCTTTAATCATGATTTTGGGGTATGGAATTATCGCTGTTCCCACGGGGATTGTGAGCTCTGAAATGACCAAATCAGAAAAAAAACTGATCCCAAACAACACACAAGCGTGTGAAATTTGTAATGAAGCATATCACCAAGATGATGCCGAATACTGTCACAAATGCGGTCATAAATTTAGTGATGAATAACTATCTTATTTCGATTGTAGGTCCTACGGGCATCGGAAAAACAGCCCTTAGTTTAAAGTTGGCTTCCCATTTTAATACAGAAATTATTTCTGCAGATTCACGTCAGTTTTACAAAGAAATTCCAATTGGAACTGCGGCACCCAACTCCGAAGAATTATCTATTGCACCCCATCATTTCATTCATCACAAATCAATTAAGGAGGCGTATAGTGTAGGAGCTTTTGAAAAAGATGCCATTGAAAAACTGGAATTACTACATTCATCAAAAGCTGTGGTGGTCATGGTTGGTGGCTCTGGACTGTATGTCAATGCAGTGCTTAAAGGTTTTGACGAATTTCCAGACATTGCAACCGACATAAGAGAACAACTCAACTTAGAATTAGAATCGAAAGGTTTGGAGGTTCTTCAGCAAGAATTAAAGCGTTTAGACCCTAAAAGCTACGAGAGTATTGCACTCAAAAACCCTCATCGAGTCATACGGGCACTAGAGATTTGTAGAGGCACAGGGCTGCCTTATTCCTCTTTTCTAAAAAAACCTAAAGCACAACGGGCTTTTAAAACGATTTCAATTGGCCTAAAAGCCAAACGGCCTTTGATGTATGAACGCATTAACAACAGAGTGGATGCTATGATTGAAAATGGGTTGTTAGAAGAAGCCAAAGCTGTATTTAAATACAGAGACTTCAATGCCCTCAATACAGTGGGATATAAAGAATTGTTTCATTATTTTGATGGGCAGTGGACTTTAGATTTCGCAATCTCTGAAATTAAAAAGAATAGCCGTCGTTTTGCCAAACGTCAGATGACCTGGTTTCAAAAAGACTCCGAAACACAGTGGTTTGAATATGACACCGATGTTCAAAACATTTTAGAGCACATCAAAAGAAATGTAAAAAAACCCAGCTAAAAACAGGTTTTTAGACTTTTATTTGTTGACAACCAATCGGAAGCCTTCGCCATGAATATTAAGGATTTCCACTTTTGGATCCAACTTCAAATACTTTCTTAATTTGGCGATATAGACGTCCATACTTCGAGAAGTAAAGTAATTATCGTCTCTCCATATTTTAGTTAACGCAATTTCACGTGGCATCAAATCGTCTTCATGTAAAATTAACAACCGAAGTAATTCATTTTCTTTAGGAGACAACTTGGCCGGCTTCTCATCTTTAAAAGTTAGAAATCTTAACTTTGAATTGAGACTGAAATCACCAATGGTAAATTCAAATTGTTTGCTATCCGCAAGTGTGTCAACCGTTTTTCGTTGAATAATCGCTTGGATTTTCATTAAAAGCACTTCACTGTCAAAAGGCTTATTTAGGTAATCATCGGCACCTACTTTATACCCTTTTAAAACATCTTCTTTCAATGCTTTGGCAGTGAGAAAAATAATCGGGATTTCTGTATTTTTTTCACGTATTTCTTTGGCAAGTGTAAACCCATCTTTATATGGCATCATTACATCTAAAATACACAAATGATAATCTGTTTTTTTGAATTTCTCAAAGCCTTCCATCCCATTTTTGGCATGAACAACTTCATAACCATTAAGGGATAAATACTCTTTTAAGACGGTTCCAAAATTTGGATCATCTTCGACTAGTAATATTTTTTTTAAATTTTCTTCCATGATGTTATGCTATTAGTGGTAATTTTATAGTAAATGTACTTCCTCTGCCTTTTTCACTATCGACAGTAACAGTTCCTTGATGATTCTCTACAATTCGTTTGACATTTGCCAAGCCCAATCCATGCCCTTTAACGTTGTGTACATTTCCTGTATATTCTCTATAAAACTCTTCAAATATACGTTTTTGTACAGCTTTATTCATCCCTTGCCCTTGATCTTTAATGCTTAACAAAATATTGTTGCCCACATTTTCTGTGATCACATCAATTTTTGGAGCTTCGGGAGAGTATTTTATGGCGTTGTCTAAAATGTTTACGATCACATTTGTAAAATAGGTTTCATTTGCCAATATAGACGTTTGGGTGGCATTAAAATGCGTTTTAATATATCCTTTTCGATCCTCAACAATAAGCTCCACATGTGTAATCGCATCCTCAATTAAGTCGTGCAGTTTTAGACGGTCTTTGCTTATATTGAGTTGTTTTTTTTGGAGCTGAGAAATTCGCAAGACGTTTTCAACTTGCGCATTCATGCGTTTGTTTTCATCTTTTATCATTTGAAGGTATCGTCTTACCTTTTCCTGATCATTGATGATTTTTGGATTTTTAATAGCATCCAATGCTAAGTTAATCGTGGCAATTGGAGTTTTAAACTCATGTGTCATATTATTAATGAAATCAGATTTCATAAGTGATATTTTCCGCTGTTTGATCAATTGATACAAAGCACTGGTATATGCGATAATAATAATTAGAGTAAATAATACCGACAACAATGTAATGCCTATAATGGACGAAATAATGAATTTTTTGCGTTCCGGAAAGTTAATGTAAAGTTTAAAATCACTCTCATCGTTGTCATCCAAAAAAATCGGAGCTCCAATGGTAGGAACCAGCGATTGGTCAAAATTTTCAGATTGAATTTTGGTGCCTATGTCATTATGAAAAATTGCAAACTCAAAACCAATATCAATGTTGTCTTCTCTTAGTTTTTTGACTAGTAATTTTCGAATTGCATCAGATGATACACGCTGATGAATTGGGGTGTTTTTAATTTCTGTTTTGTATTGCGTTTCAAAAGTAGCCTTTTGTAATTTATCCATATTGAGGACTTTTTCAAAAGACTGTTCTGTGTTCGAAGTTAAATCGCCTCCAAAATTATTGTTATCATAAATTTTAGTGGTCGTTTTTCCTTTAAAGCTGCTCAGACCTAAGCTGTCTATGTTCAGGTCTATTAGTGACGGTACTTTAAAGTTTTCTTCTAAAATTCCCGTATTGTAAACAATAATTTGATTTGTATTATTATCTTGTTTGTAAACGGTGATATTACGGATGGCAGTAGTATCCGGTTCTTTTCCTTCCGAAATTATTTTATTGAGTGCGTTGACATATTTTTTATATTCGACAGTAGCAACTTGATTGGTCGTATAGGTCAACGCTTTTTTTACATTAAAGGTAAACTGTTCTTCTTTTGTTTCAAGTGAATTATTGATATAATAGGCTTGAACAAAAATAATTCCGATAAGAGATAAACTCATCAGAATAACCAATAATGTAAACAGTTTTTTATTCATCAATCAAAATTAAGGTTTTAAATTATGTTAAAATCGCTTTTAACCTCAACTTAACACAAATGTTAAATTTTTAGTGATTATCTAACATTTTCATTATTTTATTGTGAATTAGTATTGAATTACTCTTAATATCTGAAAATGTGCTACTATTTATCACAAAATTCGATTGATTTATTTTTTCCGAATCTGGCAATTGTTTGTCAATAATAGCCAGCACCTCTTTTTTTGTTTTTTGATCCCTCTCCATCACCCGCTGAATGCGTATTTCTTCAGGCGCTGTAACAGTGATAATAAAATCAAAAAGGTGTTGAGATTTAGTTTCAAAGAGAATCGCTACTTCTTTGATTATGTAGGGCGTATTTTGTTTGGAATACCACTGCTCAAAATGAGTGGCTACTTTTGGGTGTACAATGGCGTTTATTTTCTCTAACAATACTGCATCCTCAAAAACTTTAGAAGCAATAAAAGAACGGTTCAATTGACCCTTTTTATAACAATTCTCACCAAGCAATTGAATTAATTCCTCTTTAATAACATCTGAGCTTTGCATCAATAATTTGGCTTCCTCATCAGAGTTATAAACTGGAACACCCAAAGATTTAAACATCTGAGCTACGGTGGTCTTTCCACTGCCTATCCCCCCAGTAAGTCCTACAATTTTAGTCATTTTTTGGCGTGATTACATATTCAAATTCGGTGGGTTTTAATTTGGCTGTTTTCACTGTTGAAGGTTGTTTTACCAATACCGGATTTAAATAGTTGTTTTCAGTTGTCAAGGTATTAAAATCACATTCAACAGAAAAATGACTGGCATCTATACTGTTATAAGCTTTTAGGGACGCATAAAAAATGACGGGTATTTCTTTAGGGAAAAAATTAAGTGTGAGCTTGTCAGGCACATTCAAAATAGTGACGGGTACATTGACGCTGCCTTCCGTAAATTTATCTACCTCGCCATTGATGGAAACCACTTGCTCAGAATAGGTGATTTGTTTGGATGTATTTGGAATATCCAAAGCAACGACCCTCTCAACATTGGAGTTGAGATCTGTTAAATCTAAGGTTTTGGTTTGTATTTCAGAGATTGTTTTTAAAAGGGATTCTGGACCAATAAGGGTAATGGAATCAGGGACAGATTGAAATGAATCGACCAAATCAAATCCAAATGCAAAGCTTGAATTTACAGAAACCTGAACTGGAATTTTTTTAACAAACTGACGGTCATATTGAAACAAAAGCGTATCGGGGTTGATTGATTTCACAGCTATTTTTGAGTCAAAATGATTAATTATTTTTTCGAGCTGGCTTCGTTCGTCCCAAATGTAATGGGATTTATCTTTGTTTAGCTGAGAAAAATCAACATCAATAATCCGTGCTTCTACATAATATTTTAGGAGTTCAAACCCTTTTCCTGAAATCGTTACATTGATTGTTTTTGCTTCCTTTGAGACCATTACTTCGTTGGACTCTAACTGTGTGGGGTTCAACTCAAACTGAAGTGTTTGCGTGTAGGTATTTGACAACTTCACAAGAAGTGAAATTAGAAACGACAAAAATAAGAACAACACAAACACATTCAATCGCTTGCCTTGTACTCTATTGGGTTTTATGTTGTTATTTTTTTTAATCATTGGCTCTAAAAAATAACTTGGGAAACAATTGCGTCTCATTTTTAGAAGAAAGTCCTAATTTTAGGGTGGCTTTGAGAAATCCAAATCCATAACCAAAAAACTGAATAACAATGGCAGGAAAGACTAAAAAAGCAACTATAATATTATTTGAAGTGCGAAACGCTCCTATCATGGCGGCTAAAAAATACAGACCATAAACAATTAAAAACCAGTGAAACCCTAGGATAGAAAGGACACTGCTTAGTAATAAACCTAGAGTAAAAAACGTTGGAAACCAATAAGTCAACCGTTTTGATTGTGGGTGCCATTTATTAAGAATTGGGCGTGCTTGCCCAAATTTATTGACTTGTGTATAGAAACTTTCTAAGTTAATTCGGCGTTTGTGGAATACAAATGCTTCGGGGATGAGATGTAAGTGGTACCCCATTTCTTTAAGTCGAATGGATAAATCAGGATCTTCCCCGGGATGTATGCGTCCAAATCCTCCTGTGGCTTGAAAGGCTTCTTTAGAAATTCCCATATTAAAACTTCGCGGTTCGTAATTTTCAATGGGGATTTTACCCCCTCGTATCCCTCCCGTAGTCATATACGAAGTCATTGAAAAATTAATTGCTTTTTGGAATTCTGTAAAGCTATCTTTGGCGGCATCGGGTCCTCCAAATCCATCGACATATTGAGAGTTGAGTTTAGAAATTACTGCTTCTAAATACGTAGGTGGTAGAATGCAGTCCGAATCTAAAACAATGAAATAACGCCCTTTGGCACGTTCCATACCATAGTTTCTAGAATGCCCAGGTCCTGTGTTTTCTTTGGCGTAATAGCTTATTTTGAGAAGGTCTTGAAAATGATCGACAATGAGTTTTGAGTCTAAGGTAGAACCATCTTCAATGATAACAATTTCAAACGTCTTAGGAGATTCTAAAGCACAAAAGCTTTCTAGAAGTTCTCGAATTTCTTCTGGACGGTTAAAAACAGGAATGATAAATGAAAAATCACTTGCAATCATAGACACAAAGTTACACAAAGTGATTGAATTGAAGTGAGAAGTAAGGGTATAAAAAAAGCCCCACTAATTTCTTAGCGAGGCTTTGTATAAAATTAAATTGGATTTTAATTTTTAATCACTCGTACAGTTTCTATACTGTTGTTGATGGCTACTTGAACAAAGTAAGCACCGGTCTGTAATCCAGACATATCAACAGCTGTTGTCGTAGTGTTTGGTGTTGATCTCACAACCGTTTGCCCTAACATATTGTAAACGGTGATACTATCAATAGAAGCTTGCGCTTTGATCGACAATACATTGTTTACTGGGTTCGGGAAATACGTGAAGTTAGATGATGTGTTAACATCTTCAAGACCCAATGAAGTTGAAGAGATAGAGAAGTTATCTACAAAGAAATCAATATCTTCATTGCTTGCAGTACTCTCAGCATAAAAAGCAAATTTAGCAAGGCCTGTATAGGCTGATAAATCAATTTCTGGCATTGCAGCTCCAGCAACGCCAGGGTTATTATTAGCATCCCATCTGTATAATTCAGTCCATGTTGAACCACTATCTTCAGAAACCATCAAGGTAACAAAATCATCAACTCCCCAAATTGCATCAACAGGGTCAGCAGTACTAAAAGAAGATAAATATTCAGTTGCAGCTACATCGACGTTTAAATAGTAACTCACTCCACTGAGGTCAAATGATGGAGAAATTAACCATTCATCTATATTAGTAGAGTAAATATTAATATATGCAGCTGGAGCATTAGTTCCATGTGCAAAATTACCGGTATCCCATAAAGAAGTAGTCCCAGAAGGTCCGTCTGCGATTGCTCCTACTGCTTCAGACCATAAATCGCCTGGGAATGTAGTAAAATCGTTCGTATAATCAGGCACAATAGGTGCTGGTAATGTTGTAAAACTTACTGTTACCCATTCGCTTGTTCCATCAGCATCACAATTGGCTCTCACATACACATCATAAAGAGTGTTTTCAGTCAATCCTGTAAGCGCTAATGGGTTATCTGAAGTTGCTGTTCCTGTTGCATCAGGTGCTACTCCACTCTCAACCACTTGGTATTCCCAAGCCGATTCACCGTTGTTTGCAGTCCAAGTTACAGAAGCAGTTGTTTGTGTGATATCCGCTACTGTAAGATCTGTTGGATCTATACATGATGGTGCTTCGGCAATACATACATCATCAATTAATACTCCATAACCATAACCAGATGTTGCGTTGAATGCAATATAGTAATCATTACTTGCATTTGGTAGATTTAATGTTACCTCTGAGAATGTGGTTGTTGCATCTGAATACGTACCTAGAACAGACCATGCGTCTGCTGCAGTAGCTTTGTACCAAACTTCCAACACGTCCTGATCTGCACCCCACGAAGGGTTCGCTATTTGAAATGTAACCTGAGGACTTGCTAAAGCTGTAATATCCATTGGACGTGAAATAAGAACAGAGCTATCTCCATTGTAGTTGCCACTGTAATAGTAAGCACTACCTCCGCCCGAATACGCTGCTACAGAATTATTTGAAGATGATGCAGATTCCCAATTACTTGTACCTTGTGTAACTTCTGTAGACCAATCTCCTAGGTCAGTATCGAAGCTTGAACAGTAAGGGAATGATGTTTGTGTCGTAAGAGGCGTTGTAAAACTTACCATTACCCATGCGCTTGTTACACCGTCACCACAATTGGCTCTCACATATACATCATATGCAGTGTTTGCAGTCAGTCCTGTAAGGGCTAGTGGGTTATCTGAAGTTGCTGTTCCTGTTTCAGCAGGCGTTGCTCCACTCTCAACCACTTGGTATTCCCAAGCCGTTTCACCGTTGTTTGCAGTCCAAGTTACAGAAGCAGTTGTTGTAGTTACATCTGAAACCGCTAAATCTGTTGGATCTAAACATGATGGACAGTATCCAGTAACTTCAGTAGTACCATCTCCAAAACCACCAGCGGCGATTTCAGTTCCTGCACCATCTAATATAGCCCAAGAAATTTCAGAGTCATAACTACCTGAACTCCAATTACCTAAAGCTATTGTATCTCCTGAAGCAGCATCAAATGCTAAGGTATCGTCTGCAACACCATTTGCAGGTCCTGTTGTTGAAGCCACTACAGTCCCGTTTACTAGAATATCTACAGAAGCACCATCCCATGTGTCATTATATTGATCGTTCATCACAAGTGTATGAGGACATGGTGGGGGAGGTGTACAATAAGCTGTAAGTCCAGCAGTACCATCTCCAAAACCACCAGAACCAAGAGATGATCCTTCACCGTCTAAAAGTTCCCAAGA